>CENW01062050.1_pt1 | contig 54159 bp, 59 predicted proteins | sample 530241 | NCBI WGS metagenome assembly CENW01 (sample SAMEA2619818, study PRJEB7988) | marine metagenome | isolation source: saline water (ENVO:00002010), including | reverse complement strand
TGGTCTGGGGGACCAGGGGTCGTTGGTTCAAGTCCAATCACCCCGATAAAATTATGAACATTTTGTTAACAAATGATGATGGCTATAGAGCGGAAGGAATTAAAATCCTTGGGAAATATATTTCTAAATTTGGAAATGTAACAATAGTTGCACCTGAGAATAATCAAAGTACTACTAGCCATTCCATAAGCTTGGGGAAGCCTTTAAGATGTAAAAAAATATCAAATAATATATATTCCATAACTGGCTTACCAGCTGATTGTGTAAATTTTGCAATTAATAGTAAACAGATAAATAAAAAATTTGATATTGTTATTTCGGGAATTAATGATGGAGCAAATGTTGGAGACGACATAAATTATTCTGGAACCGTTGGAGCTGCAAGAGAAGGATATCTTCATGGAATAAATTCAATAGCAGTTTCAATTGGTAATAAAAAAAATCCTAAGTTTGAATCGACTGCAAATCTATTTTCTAAAATATTCAGTCAAATAATAGATAAAGAACTGAAAAAGTTTTTTTTAAATATAAATTTTCCTAATTTGGAAGAGAAAGATATTAAAGGAATCAGATTCACCTCTCAGGGATCCCGAACATATGGACATAAAATAATAACTAAAAAAGATCCGAGAGGTATTGAATATCATTGGATTGGAGGAAATGACTTAAGCTATAAATCAATCCAAGGAAGTGATATTGATGCTATTAAATCGGGTTTTGTATCTATTACACCGCTCAAAACTAATTATACTGATCTTGAATTTCCTAGACTAAACTTTAAAAAACTATGAAGAATCTTATAACTAAGTATTTTAAAGGTCCGAGAGGTTTATATGCTATGTGCATTATATCTCTCACAGAATCAATATTCTTTATTATTCCTCCAGATCCATTTCTTGCACTTATATGTATAGGCAAAAAATTTAAGAAAATATTCTATCCTTTCTTTTTATGTACAATTTTTTCAGTAATTGGCGGATGTATTGCTTATTACTTGGGCGATCAGATAGTTAATATTTCTAAAGAAAATAATTTTAAATTTATAACTAATAATTTAGAAAATATTGAAGAACTTAAACTGAAAATCAATAATCAAACCTTTTCCATGATGCTTACATCAGCATTCACACCATTACCATTTAAGATTTTTTGCATATCTGCTGGTATCATGAATGTTAATTTTGTGGACTTTCTTTTAGGCTCTATTGTTGGAAGAGGATCTAGATTTTTCATTTTTTCATATTTAGGATACAAATATGGTAGTAAATTTGAAATAATCACAAAAAGTAGAAAATTTAATATTATAATGATTAGCCTAATAGGTTTTTTAATTATATATTTATACTATAAATGGAATTAAAAAATTATGTAAGATCTGTTCCTGATTTTCCTAAAGAAGGGATACTTTACAGAGATATTACGCCTTTATTAAAAGATTCAAGTGCTTTTAAATTTGTTGTCAATGAAATTTCAAAAACTATTCCTGATAATGTTGATTCGATAATTGCACCTGAGTCCAGAGGTTTTATTTTTGCATCCGCTGTCTGCTTTAATTTAGATAAAGAGCTTATTCTAGCTAGAAAAAAAGGAAAACTGCCATACAAGACTTTTGAAGTTAATTATGAATTAGAATATGGTTCAGATTGTTTTCAAATGCATATTGATTCACTTAAACCTGGTTCCAAAGTAGCTATCATAGATGATCTCCTTGCAACGGGAGGAACTATATCCGCATTAGAAACTTTAACTAAAAATTTTGATAGTGAAATTATATCCGTTTCATTTGTCATTGAATTGTTAAATCTAGCCGGGAGAGTAAATATCGAGTGTAATAACATACATTCTTTAATCCAATATTAGATGATAATAAAAAATGCTATAAAAAATCAGTCCTACAAGATTAATTTCAATATTGATCTAAAAAAATATCTTAATAATTTAATAAAGAAGTATTATAAGGTTGCGATAATAACTGATGAGAATGTTTACAAAATTTATAAGGAAAAGATAAATATTAAAGGACTAGATATCTTAAGAGTAAAACCAGGTGAAAAATCCAAATCATTTAATGTTAAAAATAGCTTGGATGAGAAATTATTAGAAAAGAAATTCAATAGAAACTCTTTGATTATTGGCTTTGGAGGAGGTGTTGTCGGTGATCTTTCAGGATATGTTGCTGCTACAATACTAAGAGGGATAGACCTTGTACACATCCCAACCTCATTAATAGCCATAGTTGATAGTTCTATTGGTGGTAAAACTGGTATTAATTCAAAAAATGGAAAAAATTTAATAGGTTCATTTTATAATCCTAGAGAGATATTAATAAACTCTGAATTTATTAATACCTTATCACTAAAAGAGATACGTCAAGGTTTAAGTGAAATTATCAAATATGGTGTAATTAAAAATGAGAAAATTTTTAATTTTCTTGAAAAATCAAATAAGGTTTTTATGCAAAATCATAAGAAAAACATCGACAAAATTATTAAGGAATGTATCAAGATTAAAATAGATACAGTCGAGAAAGATTTTAAAGAAAATGACTTAAGAAGTATCTTAAACTTTGGACACACCATTGGTCACGCACTAGAAAAAAAATATTCATATAAGTTTTCACATGGTGACTGTATTGGAACAGGTATGGCAATTGAATCTCTAATTGCAAATAACATTTATAAATTAAGCACAAAAAATTTTAGTAGGATATTAAAATTGTTAGATAAATTTGAATTAAGAAAGGTTAGCTATAAAGCAAATGATATTGAGAATCTATTAGATTTAATGGAATTAGACAAAAAAAATAAAAATTCAATGATAACATTTTCATTACCCAAAAAAATAGGATCAATGTTGAGAATAAATAATAAACATAAAATTGAAATTAAAAGAAGTTTAATTAAAAAGATTATGATTAAGTATTTAAATGAATTTGAGAATAAAAAAATATAACAAGAATCTTATTGATATATCCATAATTGATGAAGTGGTAAAGTTTAATAATTTGAGTGATATAAGTCTTGATATTGGATCTGGTGAAGGTGAATTTATAACTGAATTAGCAATAAAAAATCCAGAAGATTTTTTTATTGGTGTGGAAATTAAATATGGACGCATATTAAAAAGTTTGAAGAAAGTTCACAATTTAGGCTTGAGAAATATTAAATTTATTCACGGCGATATTAATCACATGCCAGGTACTATCTTATTTTCAAAGAATATAAGAAAAATATTTATTAATAATCCAGACCCATGGCCAAAAGATAAACATATTAACAGAAGAATTATAAAAACTGATTTTCTTAATAAATTATATAAAGTCCTAAAAAGAAAAGGAAAAGTAATAATTAAAACTGACTCTCAGGATTATTTAAATTTCATAAAAGAGGAAATTAATAATTCAAAATTCAAAATATGGAAAAAAAATGAAGAGCTTATGCTGCCTCTCAGCAAATTTCAAAAAAATTATAATAAAATTTATGCAATTGTTATAAATAAGAATTAAATATCTCTTTTACATCATTCCTTAATTTAATAACTGGGTCATCAAATTTTTGATATTCACTAACATTTATTTCTGGTAAAATTGTAATTTCAATCTTTCCCGGATTAATTCTCAAACTTCCTTTTTTAGTGATCTCATCAGCATTTTTTATAATCATTGGAACAATGTTCACTTTTGTCTTTAAAGAAATATAAAAACCTCCATCTTTAAAATCTAATAGTCCTTTTTCAGGATTTCTGGTTCCCTCAGGAGCAATAAAAATAATTTTTCCTTTTTTTATTTTTTTAATAATTTTAACAACTTCTCTTCTATCTGAGAATGAACCATCTCTTGAAACAAAATAATGATCCATTATCTTAACTGCGGTTCCAAAAAAGGGTATATTAAGTAATTCTTTTTTCATCATTGCTCTCCAATCGTAATTCATAAAAGAGGCAAATGAAAAAATATCATAATAGCTTTTATGGTTATACATAACTATAGTTGGCTTATTCTTTATATTTTGTAATCCATTAATCTTAAGTCTGACTCCAGATATTGTTAAAATTAATTTTCCCCATATCTTTACAGAACTTAAAGCAGCAAATTTTGGAGATATTAAAGAAATCAGTATTGTTATAAATGCAAAGAATACTGTCAATATAGCAATTAGAGCCCATTTTATATAGGATAATATCATTGGAAAAGCTTAATTTAATTGAAATTTATTTCAATTTATTTGATATAGAACTTTTTTTCAATAAAATACTATAGATAACATTTGGAGGAATTAAATGATAGTTGTTTTAAAGCCCTCGGTTTCTGAGGACGAAATCTTAAGAATTGAGAAATCAATCAAGGAATTCGGATATAAAGCTGAAATGGTAAAAGGAGAGGCAAGAACGATAATAGGAGCAGTTGGTAATCAGAAAGAAAAACAACAGCATATGAATCTCTTAGGACAATTGCCAGGTGTGGAGGCTGTTGTTCCAATAATGCAACCTAATAAACTGGGAAGTAGGGAATTTAAAAATGAGGATACATCATTTAAAGTAGGTAATTCTACAATTGGTGGTAAGAACCTAACATTAATAGCAGGTCCATGCTCGGTCGAGAATGAAAATCAAATTAATGAGATTGCAAAAGCTGTTAAATCGGGTGGTGCAACAATTTTAAGGGGTGGTGCTTTTAAACCTAGAACCTCTCCATATACCTTTCAAGGTCTTGGTGAGGAAGGACTTAAATTATTGAAAAATGCTGGCGATGAAGTGGGTCTGCCAATAGTTACTGAAGTTCTAGATGTCAAAGATTTAGATCTTATTTGTAAATATGCAGATATGTTACAAATTGGAGCTAGAAATTGCCAAAACTATGCTCTACTGAAAGAAGCCGGAAAATCAAAAAAACCAGTTCTCTTGAAAAGGGGTATGTCTACTTCATTAAATGAATTTTTACTTTGTGCAGAGTATCTATTAGCTGAGGGGAACATGGCAGTCGCACTATGTGAAAGAGGAATTAGAACATTTGAAACTGCCACCAGAAATACTTTTGATATTAACGCTATCCCAGTATTAAAAGAAAAAACTCATCTACCAATAATTGCTGATCCTGCACATGGAACAGGATATTGGCAATATGTTTCTCCTATTGCATATGCTGCAATAGCTGCAGGAGCTGATGGGTTAGCTATTGAAGTTCATGATAAGCCTGAGATTGCTTTAAGTGATGGTGGCCAATCTCTTAAGCCAAAAAAATTTAATATAATGGTAGAAAAGTCCAGAATAATTGCAAATTCAATAGGTAGAGATATTTAATCTTTAATTGATACCTTTCTACCTTCAATGATTAATTTATCATCAGAAATCAATTTAATTGATTCTGGGAGTATTTCGTGCTCTTTAGCATTAATTTTATTAAGTAGTGTCTCTTCACTATCATCTTCACTAATTGGCACTACCCCTTGTAAAATTATTGGCCCTGTATCTATTCCTTCATCTACAAAATGTACAGTACAACCTGTAAATTTAGATCCATATTCAAGAGCTTGTCTAGGAGCATGAAGACCAGTAAAAGCAGGAAGTATTGAAGGATGTAAATTAATAATCTTCAAAGGAAATTTTGATGTAAAAAAAGGTGATAAAATTCTTTTAAAACCTGCTAGGACAATAAGGTCTAAATTATATTTTTCTATTATTGATATTATTTTTTCTTCATATTCTTTTCGTAATTTATATCCTTTATGCGAAAGAATTATAGATTCTATTCCAAGATTTTTAGCTCTTTCTAATACAAATGCATCTTCAACATTACAGAAGAGAAAAGAAATTTCCACGTTCGGTATCTTAGCTTTAACGATTGCTTCGAAGTTCGAGCCACTGCCTGAAGAAAAAATTGCAATTTTAAAATTATTCGACATAAGAAATATAACTAGGCAGCTACCTACTTTCCCAGAACCAATAGGTACAAGTATCATCGGCCTCTGAGGGCTTAACTGCCGGGTTCGGAATGGATCCGGGTGTACCCCCTCCAGTATGGCTGCCTAGAAACTTTAATCTTATACAAAAAAAAATTCTTGTCAATATTTTGCATTTCCAAGATAATTGAGTACGGGTGACTTCTTAATTTTTTTCAATTTCTTCAATGCTTTGAGTTCAATCTGTCTAATTCTCTCTCTAGTAACATTAAATTCTTTTCCAATCTCCTCTAATGTAAATGCTTGATCTTCATCGATTCCGAATCTTTTTTTTATAACATCTTTCTCTCTATCATTAAGAACTTTAAGCAAAGAGTTGTTAATTAAATCTTTAAGCTCACTTGTTTCTAAGTAGTCTTGTTGATTCGGATTATTATCACTTATTGAATCTAGAAGTGTTTGTCCCGATTCCTCCTCATTGATTGGGGCATCAAGCGCGATTGGATCTTTAGTTACTCTTTGAATACTATCAACTTTATCCTCTGAAAAGCTTGATTCAGATGCTATTTCTGAATTTGATGGCTCTCTTCCAAGCTTCTGAACTAATTTTCGAGTGACGCTATTTATTCTGGTTATCTGCTCAGTCATATGAACAGGTATTCTTATAATCCTTGCTTGATCTGCTAGGGATCTTGTTATTGCCTGTCTTATCCACCAAGTGGCATAAGTAGAAAATTTATATCCTCTCTGATATTCGAATTTTTCAACTGCCCTGATTAATCCTATATTTCCTTCTTGAATCAAATCTAAAAAAGGAAGGCCCTTGTTAATATATTTTCTTGCAATACTAACTACTAGTCTCAAATTAGATTCTACTAATTTCTGTTTATTGTTTAAATATGAAATTTTTGCTTTTCTAAAGTCTTCAATTTCTTTTCTGTTTAATTTACTTTTCTTTACATGATCGAATATGGACTCAAGAAATTCAGATGGTAATTCAATCTGCATCATTATTTTTTGAATTTGAGAGGAGATACTTTTTGTTAATGATTTATTTTCAATCATAGATGATATTAAATCTCGGAGACTTATTACCCTTCGAGTAGATTTATACGATGAACTACTTAGATCAATATCATTTAAATTAAAATCTTCATCTTCATTTGTATCTAACACAAGGTCATCACTTAAGTGTGAATGTAATAATTGGGCAATGTCGTAATCATTAGAAATAAATTTTGATATTTTATTTTTAGATTCCTGAAAACCCTTAGCAACACTAAATTCTTCATATTTATTTAATAAAGAATGATAGGCGATAGTATTCAAATAACTTTTTATAGGATCATCTATTGGTTCTGATGTTGAATCGGGAATGTTTATACTTAAATCATTTATTTTTTTAAAATCAAATTCAATCTTGGGAAGCACCTTCTTGACAAAGTCCGGTAAAAAAGAAATGGCTTCATTGACAATCTCGACTTGAGAAAAATTCATCAAATAATATTAACCTAATTTTTTAAATTTTTCTCTTCTTCAATTATTTCTTGGAGCATCATTAATAATTTATGTTCTTCATCTGAGGTGATTTCTGATTGATGATTAAGCTTCATATTAATTCTTCTTTTCTTCTCTTTTAAAGATTCAATCTTAATTTTCTTTATACAGTCATGCAAAGTTTTTTCTTTTTTTATTGGGTCACCGTCTATTGTGATTTTAGCAAATAACAAATTGGAAATAATATTTGATTCTTCACTACTTCCAACACTAATTAAGCCTGAAGGATCCATATTGATATTATTTTCTAGCAATCTAATTATTTTTTCATATCTTTTATCTGAATTATCTTTTATACATTCTAAAAAATATTTACTTCTTAATTCTACATTTTCTAAAAGTATTTTTAATGCAATATCATTAGGATCATTAATATTTTTTTCATCATTAAATTTACTATCTATCGGCTGATTCTCTTGAATATAAATTTTATTTTCCAATTCTCTCTTAGAAAGACTGAAAGCTGATATGAATTTATTAATCATTAGGTCCCTATTAAATATGTCTCTAACTAAAGATACTTTGGTTGTAAAATCTGAAATTATATAATTCAAACTTTTTTCTTTGTTAAGATACTGCTGTTTAGAATAATCAATAAAAGAATCAATTATTGAAACTGAAGTATTTAATAAATTTAAGAAGGCATCACTGCCATTTTTTTGAATATATTCACAAGGGTCTTGTCCATGAGGCAGATCTAATTTATACACATCAAAATTATTTTCAAAAAGTGGCTCTATACTCTTGAAAGCTGCATCAATCCCTGCCTTATCCGAGTCAAAGTTAATAATTATTTTGTCAGAAAATTTTTTAATTTCATTAGAATGCTCAAGTGTTAATGACGTTCCCATAGATGCAACCACATTATAAAAACCAATTTTATTTAACATTAGAACATCAGTATATCCTTCAACTAACAAAACAAATTTTGGTTTTTTTCCTTTCAATTTATCAAATTTATCAATTCCAAAAAGGACTTTCCTTTTTGAAAAAATTATTGATTCTTTTGAATTCAAATATTTTGGATTGGAGTTATCAATTGATCTTCCTGCAAAACCCACAATCATTCCTTGTCTATTTTTAATTGGGAAAATTATTCTATTCCTAAAAAAATCAAAAAAATTATTGGAGTCCTCTTTCTTCTTTACTAATCCAAGGTCTTCTAGAACATCAAGTTTTTCTATTTTATTTTTAACAAAAGAGCTTAAAAAATTCCATGAATCAGGAGCAAATCCTATCATGTTTTCTTTTATATCTTCATCGTCAAAACCTCTTGATTTTAAGTAACTAATAGCCTTAGCCCCACTCTTGTTTGTTGATAAAAACTTATTATATAATTCAGCTATTAAATTATTTATCGAGAAGAGTTTATTTTTTTTGTTAGAATCATCTGGAATATTATAATTTGTGGTGGATATCTTAATATTAAAGAAATCTTCAATTTCTTTAATCGCTTCCTGTGAATTAAGATTTTTAAAATCCTTAATAAAAGTTATTAAATTTCCTCCTGCTTTACAAGAGTAACAATAATATAAACCTTTTTCGTCATTAACAGAAAGAGATGGATTTTTATCATCATGAAAAGGACATATTGTTTTATATTCTGAACCTATTTTCTTGAGAGGCTGCCAATGATGTTGAATATACTTAGCTAAAGATACTTTTTTAAGTACATCTTCTAAAGAATCATATTCCGGATTGGAAGGCATTATTTATCTGAATTTTCTATTTTTTTTATTTTGCCTTTTTTTTGCAGCAAAAAGTTTCTTCTTCTTAATTTCGCTTGGCTTTTCAAAAAATTCTTTCTTTTTAAAATCTGAGAGAACGCCACCTTTTTCAATTTGACGTTTAAAACGTCTGAGAGCATTTTCTAAATTTTCATTATTTCCTACATAAATTCCTGGCATATCTATAAGCGTAAAAAATAAATGAATGATATTAATATGTCAATAGTAAATTATCTAAGTAGTGCTTTTGTAGTCTTAATTAAATTTTCAACAGAAATATTAAGCTCTTGATAAACCTCATCCTTTGGTCCACTAGCCCCGAACCTATTAACTCCGACAAAATTTAAAGATTCATCAAAAAAAGATTTCCAACCTGTTGATACTCCTGCTTCGACATATATTTTATGCCCATTTCCTAAAATCTTTTCTCTATCCGATTTTCTAATTTCCATAAAATTTTCTATACACGGTATTGATACTACAGTAGCCGAAATATTATCATCTTCTAGTGACCTTGCAGCTTTATGCGCAATCTCAACCTCACTACCAGTGGCAATAAAAGTAATATCTCTCTTTAAAAGACTACCAAATATTAAATTTGAACTATATTTATTAAAAAATTCATTTCTTTTTTTAGTTCTCTGATTGAGAATCGGAAGATCTTGCCTGGATAATGCTAAAACTGAAGCTCCATCATAATTTAAAGCACTTATCCAACAATCTAGAGTTTCATTAAGATCACATGGCCTAAAAACTTTTAAATTAGGTATGAGCCTTAGAGATGTAAGATGCTCAACAGGTTGATGTGTTGGGCCATCTTCTCCCAGACCAATTGAATCATGTGTCATAACATAAATGACTTTTGTATTCATCATTGCCGAAAGACGAATCGAAGGTCTACAATAGTCAGAAAAAACCAAAAAAGTTCCTCCATAAGGTATAAATCCTGAATGTAAAGATATGCCATTCATAATCGAAGCCATACCATGTTCTCTAACACCGTAATGAATATATCTGCCATTCATATTATCTTTATTTAAAATCTTTAAATCTTTAGATTTTGTATTATTTGAAGGTGTTAAGTCCGCAGATCCACCAATGGTAGAATCCAAAAATTTATTAATGCTATCCAAACAAAGCTGGCTTGCTTTCCGAGTAGAAGCCTTCAATAGGCCGTCCGTTTTTTCATTAAAATGATTGACTATTTTATTTATTTTTCTTTTATCAATTTTTTTTGAGATAAAAGATTTAAATTGATTTGAATTATTAGATTCATTTACTTTTTTCTTCCATATATTGTATTTTTTTTGAGATTTTTTGCCTGCCTTTCTCCAATAATTAAGAACATCTTTAGGAATTTCAAAGGGCTTGTAGGGCCAATTTAGCTTTTCTCTGGTTAATTTAATTTCTTCATCGCCTAAGGCAGCTCCATGTGATTCATGACTTCCTTGTTTATTTGGGGAGCCATAACCAATTTTGGTTTTACAGGCTATCATAGTTGGCTTTGTTGATTTTCTAGCTTTTTTAATAGCATTTCTGATTTGATTATGATCATGTCCATTAATTTTTATATAATTCCAACCATATGCTTGTAGTCTCAATTTTGAATTGTCAGTGAAAGTCAAAGATGTTGGTCCATCAATTGATATGTCGTTATCGTCATAGAATACAATTAATTTATTTAATTTTAAATGACCTGAAAAGCTAAGGACTTCATGACTTATACCTTCCATCATGCACCCATCACCCACAAAAACATAAGTAAAATGATCTATAAGTGATGACCCGAATTTTTTATTTAATATTTTTTCAGCTAACGCCATACCAACAGCATTTCCAAGCCCTTGGCCTAAAGGTCCAGTCGTTGTCTCAATGCCTTTGGTGTGCCTATATTCTGGGTGACCAGGGGTCTTTGATTTAACTTTTCTGAATTTTTTTATATCATTCAATGTAGGTTCTTTATATCCCATTAGATACAATAGGGAATAAATAAGCATAGACCCATGTCCATTTGACAATACAAATCTATCTCGATTTGCCCATTCAGGATCATTAGGATTAATTTTAATGAACTCTGTAAATAGAACTGAAGCAATGTCCGCCATTCCCATGGGCATCCCAGGATGGCCGGACTTAGCTTTTTGAACTGCATCCATAGATAAAAATCTAATAGAGTTTGGAATTCTTTTATCCATAATTAATTAAATACATTATACGATTGATATTTTTTTTCAAAATTTTTGATTTCAATTGAAAAACAAAAATCTTTAATATAATATGAATATTTATTCTTATGCCAAAAATAAAATATTTAAAAGCAAGACAGATTTTAGATTCTAGAGGATCCCCCACTGTTGAAGTAGACATGTCAATTGATGATGGAGAGATATTCAGAGCATCGGTACCATCTGGAGCTTCTACAGGTAAATATGAAGCAGTTGAATTAAGAGATAATAATGATAATTATAATGGAAAATCTGTTCATAATGCTGTTTCAAACGTTAATGATTTAATTAAAAATAAAATAATAAATAAAAATTTTAATAGTATTTATGAATTTGATAATGAAATTTTAAATTTAGATAATACTGCTAATAAATCAAATTTGGGTGCGAACGCCATATTAGCTTGTTCGTTAAGTTTTATAAAATGTTTAGCAAACAATAGTAATAAGAGTTTATATGAATTTCTTTTAACCGATCAAGAATACATTTTACCGTGTCCTCTTATGAATATAATCAATGGAGGTGCACATGCTAATAACGGTTTAGATATACAAGAATTTATGATTATACCAGCTGGTTTTAAATCTTTCTCTGATTCTCTCCAGGCAGGAGTTGAAACATTTTTAAAACTAAAAGAATTGCTAAACAAAAAATCTTATTCTACAGCTGTCGGCGATGAGGGAGGATTTGCGCCTGATCTGAAAACTAATGAAGAAGCATTAAATTTAATATTAGACTCAATTACTTTAGCAGGGTATGAGCCTGGAAAAAATATTTTTCTAGCTTTAGATGTAGCGTCTTCAGAATTATATAACCAAGGCAAGTACTCCTACGATAATGAACTTTTAAGTTCTTCCGAATTAATAGGTGTTTATAAAGATTTAACCTCTAAATTTCCAATCATTTCAATTGAAGACCCGTTAGACGAGGATGATTGGGAATCATGGAAATCAATAACTAAAAGCCTTGGGAATAGTATACAGCTTGTAGGCGATGATCTTTTTGTGACCAATAAATCAAAGCTACAAATGGGAATAGATACAAATGCAGCAAACAGTATTTTAGTAAAAATCAATCAAATTGGTTCAATATCTGAGACACTAGACACGATTAATATGGCAAAAAATAATAATTATTCATATATAATTTCTCATAGGTCTGGTGAAACTGAAGATTCATCTATTGCAGATATTGCAGTAGGTACAAAATCTGGACAAATAAAGACTGGTTCGTGTTCCAGATCAGATAGAACGGCAAAATACAATCAACTATTAAGAATTGAAGATCAATTAAAAGGTAAATGTGACTTTGCTGGTCTTTCGACTTTTAAAATATCATCTTAATTGGTATTATATTATCTCGATTATGGAAAAAAAAACTCTATTTGATAAAATTTGGGAAAAACACTTGGTACATGAGGAGGAAGGTAAACCTACTCTTTTGTACATTGACTTACATTTAATACATGAGGTCACATCACCACAAGCATTTGAGGGATTGAGAGAATCTAAAAGAATGGTTAGGAAACCTAATCTTACATTTGCAACAATGGATCATAATGTTCCAACAATAAACAGACATAACATCGATGACCCTATATCAGCACAACAAATTGATACTTTGGTCAAGAATTGTGAGCAATTTGGAATTAAATTGTTTGATTTAAATAGCCCATATCAAGGAATTGTTCACGTTATAGGACCAGAACAGGGTCTTACAAAACCTGGAATGACGATTGTTTGCGGAGACAGCCATACCTCAACACATGGTGCCTTTGGATCTTTAGCATTTGGTATTGGTACTAGCGAGGTTGAACACGTCCTGGCTACACAATGTTTATGGCAGGTTAAACCAAAAACTTTTGAAGTAAAAGTTGATGGAATAAGACCTAAAGGCGTAACAGCTAAAGATATTATTCTAAGTATTATTGGAAATATTGGAACAGCAGGTGCGACTGGGCATGTAATAGAGTATAGAGGAGATGCGATTTCAAGTCTGTCTATGGAGCAAAGAATGACAATATGTAATATGTCTATTGAAGGTGGAGCTAGGGCAGGAATGATCAGCCCTGATAACACTACATTCGAATACCTTAGAAATAAACCGAATATGGAAAATATCGATAATGAAATTGAAGAATGGAAAAAACTAAAAAGTGATGATGAAGCGGTATTTGATAGATCCTTAAGACTAGATGCGAGTAAAATGTCTCCACAAGTAAGTTGGGGAACAAGTCCAGGAATGGTATCGGGTATAGATAATAAAGTTCCTAATCCAAAAAATATAGAAGATCCTGTCAAAAGAAAATCTATTGAAGATGCTCTTAAATATATGGGTATCAAAGCTGATATGAGTATTAGTGATATTAAATTAGATACCGTATTTATTGGCTCTTGTACAAATTCAAGGATTGAGGATCTAGTAGCAGCAAGTAAAATTTTCAAAGGAAAGAAAGTTGCGAGCAATATAAATGCCATTGTAGTTCCCGGTTCACAATTAGTTAAATATCAAGCTGAGAAACTTGGTCTAGATAAAATATTTAAAGATGCTGGCTGCGAATGGAGAGAGTCTGGATGTAGTATGTGTTTAGCAATGAATCCTGATAAGCTTTCTCCAGGAGAAAGGTGTGCTAGCACGTCAAATAGAAATTTTGAAGGTAGACAAGGTAAAGGCGGAAGGACTCACCTTGTAAGCCCAATTATGGCTGCTGCCGCTGCAATAAATGGAAGATTTATTGATGTTAGAGAATACGATATAGATTGGGAAGATTATTAAGATGGAACAATTTATAAATTTTAGTAGTAAAGTAATGCCATTAGATTCTGCAAATGTTGATACAGATCAAATTATTCCAAAACAATTTTTAAAAAGAATCGAAAGGACTGGATTTGGTGAATTTTTGTTTTTTGATTGGAGATTCAACGACGATGGCTCGCCTAACAAGAATTTTGTATTAAATAAGGATGAATATAAGGGATCAAAAATATTACTTGCACAGGACAACTTCGGATGTGGTAGTTCGCGTGAGCATGCCCCTTGGGCTTTAAGGGATTATGGTTTCAAAGTTATTATTTCTTCATCATTTGCAGATATTTTCTATAATAATTCATTTAAGAATGGCATCCTACCTATAGTTGTTGAACCTGATCTGCTAAGTAATTTTTTTAAATTTTCAGTTAATGACTCCTCCTATGAACTTTATATAGATCTTACTAATCAAAAGATGAAAGATTTTGATAATGAATATTCTTTTGAACTTGACCCTTTTAGAAAAAAATGTTTGTTAGAAGGATTAGATGACATAGCATTAACTATGATTCACTCTGATAAAATTGATACTTTTGAAAAAGAATATTTTAAAAATACTTAAAACAATTTCATTAAGATCGTTAAAAATATACTAATTATTAAACACGTCCCTAGAGGTATATAAATATTAGTATTTCCTATGTTAAATTTAAAATCTAAAGGATTATTTTTAAATATTGAAAAAAAAGATGTAAATTCATAGATAATACCGATTAAAATTATGAGGGCTCCTAATAAAATTATTAATTTGCCAAAAGTCATATAAACATTTTAAACTATTAATAAAATGAATAAAATTACAAATAAAATATCAGTTGTTACAAAACAGAGAACTGGACTTAGTCCTCAGTCTAAACTTTTTATAAAACTTATATCTTTGGGAAATTTCAAGTTAGATAAATTAATATCAAGTGAGTTAGAAGAAAATCCATGTGTTGAGGAAGTTATAAGCAGTGTAATTTCAAAAAATGACTTTAATCCAAACTATGATGAAAATTTGATTCAAATTGAAAACGAGCAATTAACACTTACTGAATATTTGGTAGAACAATTAAGAACTATGAAAATAGATAAAAATTATAAAAAAATTATCGAGGTAATAATATTTTCCATTAATGACTCAGGATATTTAAGGCTAGAGAATAAAGAAATTTTAGATCTTTTAAAAAAAAATACTAAAAATAATTATTCTAATATCCAGATAGAAGAAGCAATAAATTTCTGCCAAGAAAAATTTGACCCCCCAGGAATTTTTGCAAGAAATCTTTCAGAATGTTTATTATTACAATTAAGATTTAACAACTCGGAAAATATGGTACTCAAAGAAAAAATAATTTTAAATGATATAGAAATGCTTGGAAATTCCGAATTTGAAAAATTAAGCGCTAAATATGGGTTAAGCCATGAATTCCTAAATTCATTATTTGAAGAAATCAAAAATTTAAATCCAAAGCCTGGAGAGCAATTTGATGATAAAAATATAGGTTCATACAGTAATGACTATGAAGCTTATGTATATTTCGACAATGGAAAGCTTATATATCAGCCCAACAAAGTTTATAAAGAAATTAAAATATCAGAATATTATCAAAAGCTTTTGGAAGATAAATCTAGTCTGAGTAAAGAGGTTCATGATTTTTTAGATACCAAGATATCTAATGCCAGTTTGCTTATCAAAACAATAAGAGAAAGAAATCTGATGTATGAAAAAACAATTAAGTTATTGTGTGAAATTCAAACTAAATTTTTAAAACATGGAAATAAATATCTTAAGCCTTTAAAATTATCTGATATATCTAGCAAACTAAACGTACATGAATCAACTATTAGCAGAATAACCAGTAACAAATATATTCTTACAAAAAGAGGCATTATCAATTTAAAAGAATTTTTTAGTAATAAAATTGATTCTGATAATGATGCATCTTCGGTTTCGATAAGATTTTTGATTGAAGAAATAATTGAGAATGAAGACAGCCTAAATCCTTTATCTGACGAAAATATAAAAGAAATACTTAAAACAAAAGGGATAAATATTGCAAGAAGAACTATTGCGAAATATAGAAATTTACTTAAAATACCATCATCCTCGAGTAGAAGAAAAGCACAATGAAATTATCTGATATCCTAACGCCAGGTTTAATATTTAATAATATAAAATCTAATCAGAAAGACTTATGTCTCGATGAAATTATAAAAAATATCTGTAGTTTTGATAAATCTCTAAATTATGAATTAACACAAAAGCTAGTTTTTGAAAGGGAAAAACTATGTAGTACAGCATTAGATAATTATATTGCCATACCACATGCCAAAATTCCTGGGCTAACAAAAAGTTATTGTGCTTTAGCCATAAGTAAAAATGGTATTGATTTTGGATCAGTGGACGGTCAAAAAACAAAAATTGTTATAATGTTGCTTCATCCCGAATCTGATACTAAAAATCATTTACTAGTTTTAAAAAATATTGCCAATTTATTTTCTATTAAAGAACTAATTTTAAAAATAATAGATTCAAAAGATTCTTTTGATATATTTAATATAATTAAAAAGTATGAGAGCAAATAAATTTAATATTCATGGCGTCCTACTCAATATTAGTGGTTTTGGAATACTTATAAGAGGTAAAAGTGGAATCGGTAAGAGCGAGTGTGCGGCGGAGCTTTTAAATAAAGGTGCTCAACTCGTCGCTGACGATTTAGTTTTAGTAGATAAAAGAAAAAATAAAATTTTGGGTTACCCACCAGAAAATATAAAAAATCTAATTGAGATTAGAGGAATTGGAATTATAAATGTTAAAAATGTATTTGGGAATTCTTCGATTCTAGACGAATCTACGATCAATTTAATTGTTGATCTTATTGAATTTAATAAAGAAAATAAATATGAAAGGTTAGGTTATGATACAAAAGAGGAGGAAATTTTAGGAATAAAGATTCCTAATATAGAGATACCCGTCAGCCCGGGTAGAAATATTTCGACTCTAATTGAAATTGCGGTAAAAAAGTTGAATTCAGAGGGTAAATTGTAAATTATTAAATATATGATTAAAATTCATGAATGTTCAATATACTTATTATCACTCACGGAAACTTATGTATTGAATTAAAATCATCTGTTGAATTTATTCTTGATAAAGTAATAAATAGAAAGATTTTCACAATAAGTATTGATGAAAATTCAAGGGAATTTGAAACGTATTCAAATAAAATTTCAAATAGTTTAATTGAATCTGAGCATAATATAATTTTTACTGATATGTTTGGCGGAACTCCTTCAAATATAAGCCTGCCATATTATAAAAAGGGATACATAGAAATAATATCTGGAGTCAACCTGCCAATGTTGCTCAAAGCATCAACAATTGAAATTAATGATAATTTTCAAGAAGCAGTTAAAATAATTGTTAATTCCTGTAAAGATAATATAATAGTTGCTGGAGATTTAAATATATAATGGGAAACCTTGATTTTGACCAAATATTAGCGGAATGGAGTAAAGTTTATCTGGTTGGAGATTACGCCGATTGGAAAATTGAAATCGATGATAACATTAATAAAGACCATGCAGCAATTGCGCTTTTTCTAGACAATAAAACAGCTAAAGCTTCAGGTGAGTCTACTGATTATTATGAAGGATTTAAAAAAGCCTCATTACAAGTTTTAGACTTACTAGAAATATTAATCGCGGAAGAACCAGAGCAAAAAATTATAAAAATCACTTCAAAAGAATCTACAAGAGTAAGAGATCAAAAACTTGCTAAAGAAATTTGGGGATGAAAAAAGTTTTAGAAAAATACAAAGGATTTATTATTGATTTAGATGGAGTTGTTTATTTAGATAAAAAGCCATTGCCTCATTCTAAAAAATTTATTAGTAAATTATTAACATTAGACAAAAAGTATGTTTTTTTAACTAATGATTCTAGTTTATCGCCAGATGAATACTGTAAGCTTTTGAGTTCTGAAGATATACAATGCAAAAAAGGTCAAGTTATTAACCCAATAAACAACTTTATCAACCTGATTAAGATAGGAAAAATTGTAAATAAAAATATTATGGTTTTTGCTAGTACTAATTTAAAAAATTATCTTGTAAAATCAGATATTAATATTTTAGAAAAATATGAGGATTATAAAAAGGCTGAGAGCATTATTGTTTCTGGTAACGTTAATTTTTCATATAAAGATTTAATGTATGCTTCTCTCTGTGTCCAAAATGGTGCAAAACTGTTTGCTACCAGTACCGATAATTCTTACCCCACCAAAATGGGAAATGTGCCTGCTACAGGCTCTATAATTGCAGCAATCCTTAAAACATTCAATACTAAAGTTATAAATCTGGGTAAGCCATCTAAATCAATTTTTTCATTAGCTTTGAAAGAGTTAGGAACTAATAAGGCTGAAACTATTACCTTAGGGGATAATTTAGTGACAGATATTCAAGGTGCCAGAAGAAATGGTGTTGATTCAGCTCTTATACTTACAGGAAAAACAAATAAAAGATCAATTAAGAATTTTATTTTTAAACCTAATTATGTATATGAAAATCTTAAGATTTAGTTCCTTGAACCATGCAAACCATCTTGCCTGAATGTTTATTTTCATACATTAATTGATGAGCTTTGGGTATTTCATCATAATTAAATATTTCAGACACAACTGGATTAATAAGTCCTTGATGAACAAGTTCATTTGCTCGAACACATTCTAATGCATTTGCAAAATGTGACCCTATTACATCTTTTTGTAACATCCAAAGATATCTGACATCAAACATACAGTCATAGCCTGTAGTTCCTGCGCATATAACAACTCTTCCAAATCTTTCACATACAAATACACTTGTTGGGAAAGTTGTTTCTCCAGGATGTTCAAAAATAACATTAGGGCTTTTTCTTTCACCGAGGATTTCCCATATCTTTTTTCCAAAATTCTTCATTTCCTTGAATCTTAATTTTGACTCTTCCTCAGTTTCATTTTTCTTATATGGTAAGTTTGGAAAATCTTTTCTATTTATTACACCTACAGCTCCAAGATCTTCACACATTTTAAATTTATCATTTGATGATACAACAGCAATTGCTTTAGCACCCATCATTTTGCAAATTTGTAGAGCAAAAACACCTAAACCTCCAGCGGCTCCCCATACTAGAACAACTTCTCCGGGTTGAATATTTGCTTTTGTTATTAACATTCTATAAGCTGTAAAATAACAGAGGGCATAGGATGCAGCATCCTCCCATGATAAGTGCTTCGGTTTTTTTAATATTTGCTGTGCTTGTACCCTAGTAAATTGAGCAAAACACCCATTTGGAGTCTCATAACCCCATATTTGAGCCTGTTTACTAACCATTGGGTCATAGCTGATAAAATCAGCATTACTTTGTGTCATATTAGAATGCGGCTCTTCGCTTTCAACACCACAATGAATAATAACCTCATCACCTTTTTTCCAACTTTTAACATTTGATCCAACATCCCATACAATCCCTGAACAATCACTCCCTGCAATATGAAAATCACCTTTATGAACATCTAGTACAGATATTGGTTCTCCAAGTCCTGCCCATACTCCATTAAAATTAATTCCGGTTGCAACAACTAAAACTAATACATCATTTGGACCACACTCTGGAACTGGCATTATTTCTTCTTGGAATGATTTAGTTGGCTCACCATGTCTCTCTTTTCTGATAACCCATGCACGCATTTGCTTTGGCGTATAATCTAAGTCGGGAATTACTCCTACCGGTAGTGGATCTGAATATGATTCTTTTGACATTTAAATCTCCTTAAAATTAATTTTCATAGAATCTTTAATTCTATCTATATTTTCTTTTGCTAATTTTCTGGCTCTTGTAGAACCATCTATTATTATATCAAAGATTTCGCTTCTATTCTTCTTTAGCTGTGATCTTCTTTCCCTAATAGGTTCAAGAAAAAGATTTAAGGATTTAGCTAAAGATTTTTTAATCTCTACATCTCCGATTTTACCTTTTTTATACCTATCTTTAAATTCATCAACCTCAGATTTATCCTGATTAAAAATATCATGATATATAAATACTGGGTTTCCTTCAACTTTTCCAGGGATGTCAGGACTTGTTCTATTTGGATCAGTAAACATTTTCATAACTTTTTTGTTGACTTCTTCTTGATTATCAATCAAATAGATACAATTATTTAAAGATTTGCTCATCTTACTTTTACCATCTATTCCTACTAGCCTTGAAAATTCACTTATTAATGGCTCAGGCTCTGTGATAGTATGACCGTATAAGGAATTGAACCTTCTTGATAATTCTCTAGCAAGTTCCACATGAGAGAGTTGGTCTTCACCGACTGGGACTTTTTTTGCATTAAAGATTAAAATATCTGCAGACATTAAAATTGGATATGATAGTAGTCCTACAGAATAGTTTTCTTTATCTCCTAGCTGAGATGTTTTTTCTTTTAAAGTTGGGATTCTTTGAACTCTGGGGACAGAGCATATCATTGATAAAAGTAGTGTTAGCTCATTTATTTCAGGCACTAGTGATTGTAAATAAAAACATGAATTATTTGGATCTAATCCAACTGAAATCCAATCAATTACTAGCGATTCAATATTTGGTCTCAATTCATCGACTCTTTCATTATGGGTAGTAAGCATATGTAAATCAGCAATTAAAAAGAAGCAATCAAATTGATTCTGTAACTTAATTCTATTTTCTAATGTACCGACATAATGACCTAAATGAAGATTCCCTGTAGGCCTATCGCCCGTGACTAAAATATCTTTTTTTTCCATTTTTTATTAATTAATATGATATCCTAGGATTCATATTTGGAAAATAAAATGAATAAAATTTATTATGAATTTTTAGAAAAATTAATATCTAAAAGTAGGAAAGAAAAGATTGATAAGGTTCTATCAAGACGAACGAGGTATATAGCAGTTTTATTAGAAAATATTTATCAATCGCATAATTTAAGTGCTGTAATAAGAACATGTGACAATCTCGGCATACAAGATATTTATACAATTAAGTCCGAAAAAATTAAAAATTCCGGTAAAAATGTATCCCTTGGCGCAGAAAAATGGGTTAGCATTAAATCAAAAAATAAAGATGAAAAATTATTTGACTATCTAAATAAAATTAAAAAAAACGGCTATAAGATAGTAGGAACATCAACAGTTAAAAATAATATAAGTTGTGACATAACTGATTTGAAATTAGATGAAAAACTGATATTTGCATTCGGAAATGAAGAAAAAGGATTATCTAAAGATTTTATAAAACAATGTGATCATATTATTTCAATACCGATGTATGGTTTTGCGCAAAGTTATAATATTTCTGTCTCATGCGCAATAGTTTTGAGCAATATAATATTTAAAATTAGAAAATCAAAAAAATCTATTTTTTTATCGAAGAATGAAAAAGAAGAAATAAGAAATGAATGGATAAAGAATTCTATCAAAAATTCAAATTTAATATTAAAAAATATAGAAAAAAAACGCGCCTGGAAGGACTCGAACCCTCGACCTCCAGAGCCGTAATCTGGCACTCTAATCCAACTGAGCTACAGGCGCATATCGGAGAGAGGGGGATTCGAACCCCCGGTACGGATTTACTCCGTACGGCGGATTAGCAATCCGCTGGTTTAAGCCACTCACCCACCTCTCCTGCAAAAAATTATATTTAATTATGGCTGATGAATATCTAAAAATAAATCACAAATATTCTTAACTGGTGTAAAAAGTTCTTCTTCAATTTCAACGAAAATTGTTATCCAATAGTGCATTCCTCCATTCCAAAGACCAGCCTTCTCTATAAACTTAACTTCTTGATCAAAAATTTTTTTATTTACTATCATGTTGAGTGCTTCATTTTTATATTTATGTAAATTAAATTTATTATTGTAAATATCTTTATTCAAACAAACCATTTCTACGGGGTTAAAATAATTTGAGGAATTCCATATTTTTAAAGTTTCAGGATCATTTAATGATACTTGTGATTCTTCAACTAATTGCAAGGATAAGTTATGATTATCATCAACCCAAAAAGGCTTGCCTCCTTTTGAGCCAATATCCTTGACAACGCCACATATTCTTATGGGTCTATGCAAAAGAGAATACAAATTTTCGATTTTTCCAGTATCAATATTTTCTATATATAAATGTGGTAGATTTTTTTTAATAAATTCATTGTAGAAATTATTTTCTTGAATCGGTTTTATATTATTTTCAATACAATCCAGCAGTATAATTTTTATGTTCTCATGTACGTATTTAAGAATTGCGCACATCCTATTATGATTTAAGAGTCTCATATTAATATTTTTTGGCGATATATTATCTATGTTGTGAATATAGAAAACATTTTCTTTGATATCGTTAATATTATCAATTAAAGCACCATGCCCAGACGGCTGGGTATAAATGTTGCCATTAGTGTCTTCAAGTAGATGACCATTTGATTTAATACAAATACTATTTGTGGATTTTTCCTGCGAAGAGAAAAAGACTTTGTTATCAATTGATATATTATTTTTTTTCAATATTCCAGAATTATTAATTTTATAATTTATTTCTTCTTTATGCTCATCTTGAACAGAAAAATATATATTTCTCTTTTTTGAAATTTTTTCATTATATAAAATAATTTCTTCTATAGGCGAGACTTCGTATTCATCTAATAAATGAAAAGGTATTAAAGCTTTTGGTTTTTTATTAAATTTTTTAAATAGATTAGATAATAATTGATTTAGTTGAATTAAATCTTTTTTATCCTTAAATTGATTCATCATGTCCTTGGATTGGCTATAATCTCCTTCAAAATGATTAAAGAAAGGGAGTTTTTTAATATTTTCTAATATTTCTTCCTCTTTTTTATCAATATTAAACATCCTGGTTGCAGAACCGGAGGCTGGAATAAAAGATGATCCATCTTCAAAGTTATTTTTATTATATTTTGATAGACTTTTGTAAAAAGAACTGACCTTTAATATTCCATCGTTTATATTACAAGGTCTTATTATTTTGAGTTTTTTAATAGGAATTTCATTATTTAGTATAGATATTTGATAATCGAATGATTCTTTTGTAATATAACTTGGAACTTTTATTGACTTCGACAATTTTCAAAATCCTTAACGGGGCCGACGGGATTCGAACCCGCGACCTCCGGCGTGACAGGCCGGCATTCTAACCAGCTGAACTACGACCCCATTAAAATCAATGGGCGCTACAGGATTTGAACCTGTGACATCTTCCTTGTAAGGGAAGCGCTCTCCCGCTGAGCTAAGCGCCCGATAAGATTTTTATACTATCTCGGGAGAGATAAATGTCAAGACAAGTTTAGAGGCTTTTCATCATCAATATCAACATCTACAGGCATATCAGGAAGCACGAGATCTTTTAGAATCTCATCCTTGGATTTGATTGCATGGGATATTACTTCATCCATGTGCTTAACGCTTACTATATCAATATCTTTTTTGATCTCTTTTGGGATATCATTTAAGTCTTTTTCGTTTTCATCTGGAATGAGAACTGTATTAACACCGCCCCTATGTGCAGCCAATATCTTTTCTTTAAGACCACCAATAGGAAGAATTCTCCCTCTTAAAGTAATTTCACCTGTCATTGCAACATCCTTTTTAACCTCTTTCTGAACAAGTGCAGATATAATTGCAGTTGATATTGCTATTCCTGCAGAAGGTCCATCTTTAGGTTGTGCTCCCTCAGGAACGTGAACATGAATATCAATTTTTTGATAAAAATTCCTATCAAGACCGAGTCTTTTTGCTCTAGATCTTACATAACTCATGGCTGCCTTGGTAGATTCTTGCATGACTTCACCCAACTTGCCGGTCACAGTAAAAGAACCTTTTCCGGGAACTACTGAAACTTCAACATTCAAAAGCTCTCCCCCAACCTCAGTCCATGCTAGACCTGTAGACATACCGATTTGGCTTTTATCTTCGATTTCTCCATGCTTAAACTTTGGTACACCTAAATATTTTTGAACTATTTTGGGTGTAATTTTTTGAGAAAAATCTTTACCATTTTGGACTACTTCTTTTGCAGTTTTTCTGCAAACACTACCGATCTCTCTTTCAAGGGTTCTTACACCAGCTTCTCTTGTATATCTTTGGATTAAAAAGTCCAATGCTTTTTCAGTAATTGAAGCATTTTTATCAGTCAAACCATTGTTTTCAAGCTGCTTTGGCACTAAATATTTTTCCGCAATCTTTTTCTTCTCCAGCTCTGTATAACCTGAAAGTTTGATAATTTCCATTCTATCCTGCAATGCCCACGGTATCGTGTGTAAAACATTAGCAGTTGTTATAAATAAAACTTGGGATAAATCATAGTCAACTTCAAGGTAATGATCATTAAATGTTGAGTTTTGCTCTGGATCTAACGCCTCCAGCAGAGCAGACGCAGGATCCCCCCTAAAGTCTGCACCTATTTTATCAATTTCATCTAAAAGAAAAACAGGATTTTTGGTTCCTGCTTTTTTCATTCCCTGAATAATCTTTCCAGGTAGAGCACCAATGTATGTTCTTCTGTGTCCTCGAATTTCGGCCTCATCTCTTACTCCACCAAGCGAGATTCTAACAAACTTCCTACCCATAGCATTTGCCACGGACTTTGCTAATGAGGTTTTACCAACACCCGGGGGTCCCACTAAGCACAAAATTGGGCCTCTTTGTTTTGAGGTCAAAGCCCTGACCGCTAAATACTCAGTAATTCTTTCTTTAGGTTTTTCCAATCCAAAGTGATCATTGTCTAAAACTTTTTGAGCGTTATCAATAGATATTTCATCCTCAGTAAGATCAGAATTCCAAGGAAGATTAACTAGCCAATCAATATAATTTCTAACAACGGTAGCTTCTGCGGACATGGAAGACATCCCTTTGAGCTTTTTAATTTCTTTTTCAATCCTAGTCTTAATATCCTCCGGGATATCTTTCTTTTTGAGTTGTTCCTCAAATTCTAAAATTTCACTTTTGAAATCATCTTTGTCTCCAAGTTCTTTTTGAATCGCCTTCATTTGCTCGGTTAAATAATATTCTTTTTGGGCTTTTTCCATTTGTTTTTTAACTCTGTTACGGATTTTCTTTTCTACTTGTAAAATCTCAAGTTCAGATTGTATTTTTTCATATATAGCTTCAAGTCTTTTTGATGAATCAAGATTTTCTAATATTTCTTGCTTATCGGATAATTTGAATGATAAGTGAGAAGCAACGGTATCCGAAAGTTTGCTCGGGTCATCAATAGCCGTAATAGTGGCGAGTGTTTCACTAGGAACTCTTTTGTTAAGTTTAATATAATCTTCAAAAGATTCGATAAGTGTTCTCATTATTGCATTAGTTTCAGAATCAGTTTCTAAAATTTCATTTAAATCCTCAGCCTCTACTGAAAAAAACTTATTTTCATCATTAAAACTTTTTAAACTTGCTCTGTTCTTACCTTCAACTAAAACTTTAACTGTTCCGTCAGGAAGTCTGAGCATTTGAACAATGGTGCCGACGGTACCAACCGAGTAAATATCCTCGGGTCCAGGATCATTAGTTTTTGCATCTTTTTGTGCAGAAAGTAAAATCTTTTTATCATTTTTCATAGCCTCTTCAAGAGCCCTAATTGATTTCTCTCTTCCTACAAAAAGAGGGGCTACCATGTGCGGAAAAATAACAACATCTCTTAACGGTAATAATGGGATAGTATAGACAGGGTTACTCATAAAAAACCTCCAGAGTTTGAAAGTTACTCTATACAATCAAAATAACCATTTATATGTTTTATGCAAGAAAAATACAAATATAAGACAAAAATAACAAAAAATTAACTATTTTTTAAGGATTAGTGGTAGTTTTTTTACTATTTTCAAAGGATAATAGTGGTTTCTTGTTATCGGTTATTACCTCATCAGTTACTAAACATTTCGTAACACCAGGTTGATTTGGTAAATCATAAATGATATCCAAAATAGAATTTTCAATAATTGATCTTAAACCTCTGGCTCCAGTGCCCCTCTTCAAAGCCTCTGATGCAATTGAAATTAAAGCATCATTTGTAAATTCTAATTTAACATTATCATTCAAACTGACTAATTTTTGATATTGCTTAATTAAAGCATTTTTCGGTTCTGTAAGAATTTTTACTAGCGCTTCCTGGTCAAGTTGATTCAAAGATGTGACTACAGGAATCCTACCTATGAATTCTGGAATAAAGCCGAACTTTACTAAATCTTCAGACCTAACATCAATTGCATTATCTTCTTCTTCTTCAATTTTTTTAGATGAAAAACCTATAATATTTTTTCCGGTTCTCTCGGAAATTATTTTTTCAAGTCCACTAAAAGATCCACCCAAAATAAATAAAATATTACTAGTATCAATTGGAATAAATTCTTGTTGTGGATGCTTTCTTCCTCCTTTTGGAGGTACATTAACAATAGATCCTTCAATAATTTTTAATAAAGCCTGCTGTACGCCTTCTCCAGAAACATCTCGTGTTATGGATGGACTATCGCCACTTTTACGAGCTAATTTATCAACTTCATCAAGATAGATTATTCCTTTCTCGGCTTGTCTAACATCAAAATCTGCAGCTTGAAGTAGACTTACAAGCATACTTTCAACATCTTCACCAACATAGCCTGCCTCGGTATAACATGTTGCATCAACAATGGTAAAAGGAACGTTCAAATATTTTGCTAAGCTTTGCGCCAATAAAGTTTTTCCAGAGCCTGTGGGTCCTATTAATATAATATTACTTTTTTGTATCTCAACATCAGACAAGGGGTCATTCCTCTTCTTTGGTAACGAACTAAACGAAATTCTTTTATAATGATTGTAAACAGCTACTGAAAGATATTTTTTTGCTTCTTCTTGACCTATGACATAAGAATCTAAATGTTCTCTAATTTCAAAAGGCTTTGGAATTTCCTCTTCTAATTCAGATTCAATATCTTTTACATCTTCGTCGTCAATGATTTCATTACACAAGTCAACACATTCATTACAAATATATACGGTTGGTCCGGCAATTAATTTCTTTACCTCTTTTTGTGCTTTACCACAGAAAGAGCAATGTAGATTATCCTTATTATCAGTTCCCATTTTTATCCTCTTTATTACTAATGATAGTATCAATAAGTCCATATTTCAAAGCTTCTTCAGCCGTCTGATAAAAATTTCTTTGAATATCAGCCGTAATTTGATCAATTTTCTTTTTCAGATGTTTTGATAAAATTTCTGATATCACTTTTTGCTTTCTCTTTGTCTCTTCCATCTCTTTTTCTAAATCATAATATTGTCCACCAAGTTGTGTCCCTACTGAATGAAGCATTATTGTAGAATTGGGCAAAGAGAATCTTTTTCCTTCAAAACCACTTGCCAATATAACAGCTCCCATACTTGCTGCCATCCCAAAACACATTGTAGAAACATTGTTAGAAACATATTGCATAGCATCATAAATTGCTAATCCAGCAGTAACGCTGCCCCCAGGGGAATTAATATATAAGTTTATATCCTTTTCCTTATCGACCGACTCGAGAAATAGAATTTGTGCGACTATGATATTTGCTAAATTGTCATCAATTGGTCCACCAAGAAAGACAATTCTTTCATTCAAAAGTCTTGAATAAATATCAAAAGCCCTTTCGCCTCTAGAGCTTTGCTCAACAACCATGGGTACAAAAAATGAATCTGTCATTATGTTGATTGTAATTAAGTAAAAACTATAGTCAATTAAGCAATTTTATTAACTTTTATCTTTTTTTTGCTTTTTCTTTTCCTCTTTAGGTTTAACTTCATTAATCTTTGCATTTGAAATTAAAAATTGAATAACTTTTTCATCTGTGAGCTTAACTTTAACATCGTTCAGCAAATTGTTATCTTTATAATATTTTAATACTTTATCTACAGGTACTTTTTGGGATGAAGCAAAAGCAGCTAAATATTCACCAACTTCTTTATCTTCAGCAAAAATATTTTCCAATTTTGAAATCTCTGCAAAAATCAATGCAATTTTAACATTTCGGAATGCAGAATCATCTATAACTTTAAGTGTTTTATCATCAAGATCTTCAACCTTAATACCTTGTTGTGCCATTTTGTTTTTATAATCTTGCATCAATCTTATCTTTTCATCATTTACAAAAGATTGAGGAAAATCAAATTCATTTTGGTCAATTAATTTATCAAATAAATTTTTTCTAATAGATGACTGGGACTTTTGCTCTAAGGATGCATTAAGATCTTCAGAAATCCTTTTATCAAAATCATCTTCGGTTTTAAAACCTATCTTTTCCAAAAAATCTTGATCTATTTTTGGTATCACTTTTTTTAAAATTTTATTTATCTTCAATAAGCATTTTACTTTCTTTGATGCGGCTTCTTCGATTGGAAAATCTTTTGGGTATGTAACAAAAAATTCAACTTCCTTATTTTTTTCAGTATTAATAATCTCATTTTCAATTTCAGGAATTAAAGAACCATTTCCAATTTCAACTATAGCATTTTGTCTTTTTAACTTTTCAATTTCTTGACCCTTGATAAAGCCAGAAAAATTTATATCCGCTAAATCACCTTTTTTTAATTTTTTTCTTTTTAAAATTTCTTCATTAGTAGCAAAATTATTCATTACATTTGATTTTGCTTCACTTATTTGTTTTTTAGTTAACTTAAATACTTCTTTTTCAATACTTATTTCTTTGTAATCCTTAAGTTTAAATTCTGGAATTATTTCAACATTAATTTCAAATTTAAAATCAGCACTCTTACTAATTCCTTCATCTTTTAATTTTGATGTTCTTACCACATTGAGGTTGTTTTCAACCGATAATTTATTTACATATAAATTAATTAATCTACTTTTTAATTCCTCTAAAATCTGTTTAGAATATTTGGATTCAATTATATTTAATGGAACTTTCCCTTTTCTAAATCCTTTTTCATCTGCATCTTTTTGGTACAGCTTAGCAACTTCCATAAAACCATCAGATACTTCTTTCTCGTTAATATTAAATTTTGCCTGCTTCTCTGTTTTGCTTATATCAATAATTTCAAAACTCATATAATTTCTCCATCTTGGGAGCGGGGGGACTCGAACCCCCACACCCGAAGGCGCTAGATCCTAAATCTAGTGCGTCTACCAATTTCGCCACGCTCCCATTCATTATTAAAATGAATGTATTAATATACTGATTCTATATATTAAAATCAATTTGGATCAACGGATACAGTGACAAAGTTTGTTTTATCTAAAAATTTTTGGATAACAAAATCTACTTCCGCTTTGTTAATAGATCTAATTTTATTTGCAAATGAAAATGGCTCGTTTGGATCAAGCCCGTATAAATATGGAATAGATATTCTAGAATTAATTGCAGCATTTCTTTGAAGAGATATATCGTTCTTGCCAATCAATGAATTTTTAGCATTTTCTATCTCGCTTTCGGAAATACCATTATTTAAAAGTTTTTCTAATTCGGTATTGATTGAATTAATACTTTCTAATTTTTTTGAAGGTGAACATCCAATATATATTCCAAAATAACCATAATCAAGACCAGGAGTAAAAAAAGATGTTACTGAATAAGCTAGACTTTTTTTGTCTCTTAATTCTATAAATAATCTACCTCCCATTCCTGATAAAACACTATTAATAATATTAAATATGTATCTTTCATCAGATTTCATATTAGGAGCATATGTGCCAACAATAATATGAGATTGCTGTTTATCACCTAATTTGAGATTCTCATGAACATCTTCTTCAATTTTTTTAAGGGGCATTATCTTAGGAAGTTCAAAATTATTAGATTTTATTTTAAAATATTGATTCAAATTATCCTTTAATTCTGAAACATCGAAATTTCCAACTGCACATAGAATTAAATTATTATTATTTATATAATTATCATGAATTTTCTTTATTTCAGATAGAGGAATATTGTTAACTGATTCTTGCGCGCCTATTTGATTCAATCCATAAGAGTGATTTTTAAAAAGATTTTTAAAAAAAATATCACTTGCAACTGCTGATGAATTCTTAGAAAGTTTTGAAATATATGACAAGGTATCAGATCTAGCAATCTCAAATTCACTGTCAAGAAATCTCGGATTTAATAAAACATCTGAAAATATAGGTATTAATTTATCAATATGATCAGAGGGACCTATCATCTTAATTCCGAAAGAATTTCTGCCAGAAAAGCCGCTAAATTCTGAACCTAAAATTTCTGTTTTCATAGCAATTTCATTCTTAGTAAATTTTTCAGAACCTCTCAAAAAAATCTCGCTCAAGAGTCCAAAAGAACCATTAGTATTCTTATTTTCATAATTTGAACCTCCTAGAGATGCCGCCCTTAAGGATATAAGCGGGGTTTTATTATTTTGCATACATAAAAGTTTGATATTTGAATCTAAATCATAAACTTTAATATCAGGTGATTTTATTTTTTTGAGTGAATAATTAATACTCTTAAAGTCCTTTAAGTCGTTATCCATTTTTTTATTAAATTTAATTTTATCTATTAAGTTTTTTTCAAAATCCTTGGGTTTAGCAAGATTTGTGTTAAGAGGAGATAAAAAATTAAACTTTAACTTTTTCACGTTAAAATTTTCTACAACATTATTTAATAAATCTTTTTTATTAAGAGAAATAATTACTTTTTTATAATCATCTATAAAGCTTAGTTCTTGGTTATTGGAAAATAAATTTCCAATTGTTCGTGCTTGGCTCTGTACAGTTTCCTGGCTGTAAATATCATTAAGTAATATTTCAGTCTTAACCCTTTGTAGTTGGTCTTGATCAAAATTTCCATTCACTAAATCAACAAAGCAGTCTATTATTTTATAAATCACTTCGTATATGTTGCTATTTACTGTAGTTCCTTGAATATAAAACAAGCCACTATGCCTGAGTGTGTAATTTCCAGACGATATTGTTGTTACTAGGCCAAGTTCTTCCTTTATTTTTTTATATAATATAGAGCTTTCGCCAGACCCCAATATTGCTGATAATAAGTCGAATGATGCATATTTTAAGTCATTAGCATCAGGAGTAGAAAACGATATATTAAAATAAGTTTCATTAATATCCATCTCTTGAAAATTACTTAGGATTCTTTGATCATCGGATATTTTAAAACTTTTAGATATCTCAGGCACTTCATGATTTCTAAGTGGTGAAAAGTATTTTTCGATATTTTTTTCAATGTTTTTTTTATTAATTGACCCAACAACAATTACAGACATATTTTTGGCAACATACCACTTATTATAGAAATTTTTTATATCATTTTGCTTATAGCTTGATACAGATTTAGGTGTACCAATTATTGGTAAGCTATAATCATTTCCATCAAATACTGACTCAAACACCATATCCCATAGTCTATTAGAGGGTGAATCATTCCCTCTTTTTATTTCTTCTAGGATAACTTCCAGCTCTTTAGATAATTCTTCACTATCAAATGTTGCATCGTACATACATTGAGAAAAAATATCTAACACTTGTGGGACAAAATCATTTGATACAGTGGCATAATATGCGGTTTCATCAAAAGATGTAAAAGCATTAACATCTCCACCATAAGACTCAATTTTTTTTGATATCTCGCCCACGCCTAATTGAGATGTTCCTTTAAAGATCATATGTTCATGAACATGAGCAAGTCCTCTTTCATAATCATCTTCATAAGCACTTCCGGTTTTCACCCAAATAAAAACTGAGGAAACAGTAGAATTTGGAACGTCTTTTAATATGACTTTCAATCCGTTTGCTAAAAAATATTCTTGAGTATTTATCATTTTTAAATTTTAATTAAAAACTTTCTTTAGTCTCACTAATTCTTTTTCTTAGTTTAAATAAAAAATACTTAAATAGTGAAAAAAACAAATAAAAGTAGAAGAAAATAAATGATCCCAGTTCGATATTTGTCAGTAAAGCTAATGAAAGAATCGATATAAATATTAGCGAATTAAATTTGGTCATCCCTTTTATTTTTAATTTTTTAATAAAAATAGTATTACTGACCATAAGTAAGCCAACAAAAGGTATTAAGAATAGAAATAAATAACTAACATTAATTACAGAAAATATATTAAATTTTAAATTTAGCATAACTACCGAGACTATTAGTCCCGCGGCCATTGGGCTTGGAAGGCCAATAAAAAAACTTTCTTTTTCATCATGCGACAAAGTATTAAACCTAGCAAGTCTTAAGGAAACACATAACACATAAAAAATACAAGTTATAAGACCAAATTTTTCAAATTGATAAAGATATGTTGAATAAGCCAGAATCGAAGGAGCCAAACCAAAGGAAATTAAATCACATAAAGAATCATAGTGCATGCCAAAAACGGAATCTTTATTAAGCAGTCGAGCAATTTTCCCATCAAGAAAATCTATAAAAGCAGCGGTATATATAAATATACATGTCCACCATAGCGGTTTCTCAAAACCTAAAAAGGTTTTATAATTAAAACTAGTATTTATTAAATTAAAAATAGCTAATAATCCCATTAACAAAGCTAATGATGTTAAAAGATTTGGAATTAGAGAAATTAATTTTTTATTTTTCATTTTTTTCAAACAATAACGATTCTACGGCTACAACACTATCTCCTTCTTTAAATTTACAAGAATAATCATTTGAAACATAAATATCTACTCTAGATCCGAATTTTATGATTCCCAGTCTATCAGCCTTATTCAAAAAATCACCATTTTTAATATATGGAATAATCCTTCTTGCTATAAAACCAGCATAGAGTATTAAAACAATATCATCATTGTTCTCATCTCTTAGATGAATATATAATCTCTCATTTTCTATGCATCTTGAAGAATTAGCAAAGAAAAAAGCGCCAGGATAATATCTAGTTTCAACAACCTCTACTTTAGTAGGGGCTCTATTTATGTGACAATCAAATATTGATAGAAATATGCAAACTCTTTTCATTTCTTTATTTAAAAACTCAGTTTCTTTGAACGAGTCTACGGATATTATTTTTCCATCTGCTGGTGAAATTAATCCATTTTTATTAGATAAAATACGATCTGGATCTCTAAAAAAATAAATCACTAATAATAAAATTATAAAAATAATTAAGGAAAAAAAAGAAACACCTAAGAATGCAGTGGAGAGCCAAGTAATAAATATAGAAACCAAAATAGGAATATAGCCTTCTTTTGCAATTGTCCATTCATAATCTATTTTCATTATTAATTTTTATCTTTATCTACAAGTTTTTTCTTGAATAAAGGTGTCATCATTGATCTAAGTGTTTGACCTATGTCTTCAATTGGGTGAGTCTCGCCGTCTTTAAGAAGTTTATTGTAATTTGGTCTACCTGACTTATTCTCTTTGATCCATTCATCCGCGAATTGCCCACTTTGAATTTCATCTAAAATATTTTTCATTCTTTTTTTAACAGAGTCATCAATCAGTCGTGGTCCTCTTGTTATATCCCCATATTTAGCAGTATCACTAATTGAGTATCTCATATTAGATATTCCACCTTGATAAACTAAATCGACAATGAGTTTTACTTCATGTAAACACTCAAAATAAGCCATCTCTGGTGGATAGCCTGCTTCAATTAATGTTTCAAATCCCGCAAGAATTAGGCTTGAAAGACCGCCACAAAGAACTGATTGCTCACCAAATAAATCTGTTTCTGTTTCATCTTTAAATGTTGTCTCTATAATTCCAACTCTTGCCGAGCCAATTCCGGCTGCATATGCTAAGGCTATGTTTTTAGTATTGCCGCCAGGGTCTTGGTTAACTGCTATTAACCCTGGAACTCCTGCACCCTCTTCATATGTTCCTCTGACAGTATGACCCGGAGCCTTTGGAGCTACCATAAAAACATTAATATCACTATCAGGAACTATTTGATTATAGTGGATATTAAATCCGTGACCAAAAGCCAGATATTTTCCAGGTGTTAAATTATTTTTTATTTGTTCATCATATATGTCTTTCTGACTGGTATCTGGCGCGAGGATCATAATAATATCGGATTTTTTGACCAATTCGGAAACTTCTAAAACATCTAAGCCTGCATTAACGGCTTTAGACCAACTTTCGCCTTCTTTTCTCAAGCCAACAGATACATTTATCTCAGAATCTCTTAAATTTAAGGCATGAGCGTGACCTTGGCTTCCAAACCCTACAATGCCTACATGTAAATTTTTAATTAAATTTAAATCACAATCTTTTTCATAGAAAACTTTCATATATTACTCCATAAAATTAATTTTTTTCTCTTTTTAAAGCTATTAAGCCTGTTCTATTAATCTCTTTTAAACCAAGTGGCCTGAGTATTTCTACAAAAGCCTCTAACTTATCTTTACTTCCAGTAATTTCAAGCGCATAAGATTTTGTTCCCACATCAACAACTTTAGCACGGAATATATCAGCTACTCTTAAAACCTCTGATCTAGTTTTTGAGGTCGGAGTTATCCTAGCAATCAAAAGTTCCCTTTGCAAACTTTCAGATTGTTTAAAATCATCAACTTTGATAACGTTAATCATATTCTCAAAACGTTTAATTATTTGTTCGATTATCCAATCATCACCAGATGTTACTAATGTAAGTCTGGATAATGATTTCTTTTCTGTTTCAGCAACACAAAGGCTTTCAATGTTAAATCCTCTGGCAGTAAATAATCCTGCTATACGGGCTAAAACACCTGGCTCATTATCTACTAGTATTGATATTACATGTCTCAATATTTCAACTCCATTGAATAAACTAATCTAATTTAATCATTATATATGAATCAGATTAGAATTTCGATTAAAGTTACACCTTTATAGTCAAGAAACTTTTTCATATATTTTTTTGAGAGGGATGATATTTTTATCCTAGTCGCTCTAACATTAAATGATTCCGCTAAAAGTTTATAATTAGGCCCAGGATATTTTTCATGAGTGGAGTCATTTATTACAACTATTGATAAGTTAATTTTCTGCTCAACAGCTACTATCATTTCTTGCATATTAAATTGGAAATTTTTACCTGATGAAATCGATACAACTTTAGATTTTGGCCTTGAAAATGTTGCACCAATTGCAGCTGGAAAGCCATATCCTGGTGTACCATTTCCACCGGACATTAAATTGTTCTTATAGTCAGAAATTTTTAAAAACTTCTGTAAATTAACATCATCATAACTAAAATCAGAACAATAAATTGTATCTTTTGGACAAATTTCAGAAATCAATGAAAATATCTTTGCTTTTTTGTTTAAATTAATTTCTTTCTTAATATTTATTTTGTAATTTTTTTGAATCTGGCCTATTTCTTCATCAGTCCAATGAAAATCTATTATATTTTCATCAGAAAGCACTTTCATGAATTCGGTAGAATCAGAATGTAAGTTAATATCATTACGATTTACAACATTTAAATCAACTTTATCGATATTGATGTTAGCTACTAATTTATTTTGTAATTTTTCTATGTTGATAATTTTTGGTAAATCACAACCGATTGAAACAATTAAATCTGCTTCATCAATAAGGTTTTTTGATATTTTAGAACTACTGTAATCTAAAACTCCGCAGTTGTATTGAGATTCACTTATCAACCCAAGCGCAAGTATTGATGTTAGCGCAGGAGATTTAAATTTTTTAAGCAATTTTATGATATATTTTTTGGAGCTAGATGAACATGCGCCTCTTCCTAAGATAAATAATGGTTTTTTTGAGTTTTTAAAAGCATTCATAAAATTCTTGTATTCAGTGCTTTTCAAATTTACGCTATCTTCATAACTACTTATCTTTACATTTTTTGGAAAATTAAAAACACTTTCACCAATTAGTACATCTTTGGGCATATCAACCAAAACTGGTCCTTTTCTTCCAGTATTTGATATGTATAATGCTTCTGCAATAGCTTTGGGTAAGTCTATTGTTTTTCTAACGAGGGTATTATGCTTAGTACAAGTTCTAGTTATTCCAATATGATCAGCTTCCTGAAATGCATCGCTACCCAAAAAAGGTGTGGGAACTTGACCAGTAAAAATTAGAACAGGTACTGAATCAGCATAAGCTGTTGAAATTCCTGTTACTGTATTAGTCGCGGCCGGACCGGATGTACATAAAATAATCCCAGGCAATCCGCTTGCTCTAGAAAAACCATCTGCCATATGGGTTGCGGCTTGTTCATGTCTTGTTAATATATGATTAATTTTTTTTGCATATGATGGCATTACATCATAAATCTTTAAGACATAACCTCCAGGCAAGCCAAAAATAGTTTTAATTCCCAGCTTGTGCAAAGTCTCAAAAAATAATTCTGCGCCAAGAAACTTTTTCATTCGTTTTATTATATATTAAAATCAATTATTAACTACAAACGAATATTCATTAATTGGTTTTATGGGAATATTTTTTTGTAGAAAATTCATCAAATTTGATATTTCAAGCTTTGCAATATTATATGCCGAAATATCATTATGAGAAAAGCCTTTTGAGATTAAGAAATCATCAATTAATGAATCAGAAATTAATTTATGATTCTTAGATATTATCTGATTTATTTTGTTTTTATCTGATTTAAAGTTGAAGTCTAAAATTTCCATAGAGTTGGAATCAAATTCAGCATATGAATATAATCCATTCCTGATATTAATTGCTATTATTACAGATTGACTAAAAATATCATCACAACTATTATGTGCATAAAACGAAGGAATCCCTATGATTGGGATTTTCAAAGATTTTGATAGAGTATTAGCAGCCGTGATACCTACTCTTAGTGAAACTAAATTACCAGGGCCCGTGTTTACCCTCACCTCATCTATATCAGAAATATTATTTTTATTAGATTGTAAAATATTTTGAATCGCAGGTATCAATACTTCACAATGATTAGGAGTATTAGAGTCTATAGTTTCTGTGAAATAAGAATCGTTTTTCTTAAGACATATACTTGTTTTTTTATTAGATGTATCTAATGATAAAGAAATCATTTATATGTTAATGGTAGATTTAATCTCTTTTTCTAATTTATTTTTCATATCGGGATTTTCATTTAAAAACTTTTGTGAATTTTCACGACCTTGTCCGATTCTTTCACCTGAATATGAATACCAAGCACCTGCTTTTTCAACAAACCCTAACTCAACTCCAAGATCAATGAGCTCTCCTAACTTAGAAATGCCTTTACCAAAAATTATATCAACTTCAGCTTCTTTGAATGGCGGTGCAACTTTATTTTTAACCACTTTAACTCTAACCCTATTTCCAACAACGCTATCAGGAGTTTTAATAGATGCTATTCTTCTAACATCAAGTCTCACTGAAGAATAAAATTTTAAAGCATTACCTCCAGTAGTCGTTTCTGGGCTCATATACGAAGGAACACCGATTTTCATTCTGAGTTGGTTTATAAATATTACAGTACATTTTGATCTTGAAACAGTAGCAGTGATTTTTCTTAAAGCTTGAGACATCAATCTGGCTTGCAAACCAACATGAGTATCACCCATTTCCCCATCTAACTCAGATTTTGGCGTTAGTGCAGCTACAGAGTCAACTACAACCATATCAACAGCAGAGCTTCGAACTAATTGGTCAACTATCTCGAGTGCCTGTTCACCATAATCAGGTTGAGAAATTAATAGTTCCTCATTTTTTATACCTATACCTTTTGCATATGATGGATCAAATGCATGCTCTGCGTCAACAAAAGCTGTTACCCCACCATTTTCCTGGGTCTCGGCTATCGCATGTAAAGCTAAGGTTGTTTTTCCCGAGGCCTCAGGGCCATATATCTCAATAATTCTTCCTCTTGGAAATCCACCTACCCCAAGTGCACTATCGATACATATTGAACCCGTTGAAATTGACACGACGTCCTTGACTGTATCACCATCTAATCTCATAATCGATCCTTTTCCAAATTGTTTTTCAATTGAGGATATTGTCGATTCTATTGCTTTTAACTTATCTTTAGAATCATCTAGTTGATCAGTGGTTTTTTTAGTTTCGGCCATAATTCTCCTATTTTTGTAATATACAGGATTTAAGTGATTGTTTCCATATTATTTTATTATAGGTTTTTTCTCAAAAAATCAAAAACTTCAAGAGTAGTTCTCAACTTGACTGTCTTACGTGTCCCTGTTAAAAAATATTTCCTTGTTACTACTTTGTTATTTATCATATAAGCAACAAATACGGTTCCAACAGGTTTATCTTTTGTTCCGCCGCCTGGCCCGGCAACTCCTGATATTGCAACTCCTACATCAGAACCTGATAATGATATCAAATTTTTAACCATAGACTTTACAACCTCTCTACTAACCGCTCCATACTTATTAATCAATTTAAAAGGGACATTTAAAATTTTATTTTTTGCAATGTTACTATATGTATTTATCCCTAGACCATACACTTGTGATGAGCCAGGAATATCAGTCAAAGTATTTGAGATCATTCCACCAGTGCATGATTCAGCAAAAGATATTGACATTTTATTACTCAATAATTTTTTAAAAACTACCTCAGCTAATGTTTCATCTTGATCAGAAAAAATAAAGTTTTTTAGTCTCTTTTCAATTCTACTCTTGAATCTTTTTGACTCTGAGGCTGCATCTTTACTTGTATTTCCAAATGAAGTGAGTCTGAGATGTATTTCAAAATTACTTGGTCTATAGCCAAGTTCAGTATTACCAGAACTAATTCCATTAATTATTTCTGCAACCTCTGATTCGGGTAATCCGTAAATCTTAAGCATTTCGGATTTCATAAAATTTTTTGAAGACTTTATGAGCTTATAAAAATTTTTAAATAATGATTTTTCAATCATAATTTTTAATTCCTTGGGTACACCTGGAAAAAAATAAAAAGAAGTATTTTTTTTCTTAATTAAAAAACCATCTGCTGTACCAAAAGGATTATCTATTATTTTACTTCCCTCAGGAAAAAAGGACTGTCTTCTGTTTATATTGGAGTATTTTCGCTTTCTTTTTTTAAAAATATTCTTTATTTTTTCTTCTATATTTTTATTTTGTATAAGCTTAGCATTAAAAAATTTAGATGCAGCTAATCTAGTTAGATCATCATCAGTAGGTCCTAGTCCACCAGTGAAAATTACTATATTAGATCTGGACGATGCCAATTCAAGAGAATTTATTAAATGCTCAAGGTTGTCCCCAACACATTGGTGATAATTCACCTTAAGTCCGTAGTTAAATATTGAGTCACATAACCAGGAAAAATTTGTATCCTGAGTAATTCCTGATAATATTTCTTCGCCTGTTGTTATTATCTCAATTATATTTCTCATTTATGTAACTTATAATACCTTGAATATGATCTCCTAATGCGTAAACTTTCTATAAAATGTTTTAAGGAAGGTAAAATGGAAATAAATAATTGGCTTAAAAATGAGTGGGCTTTGATATTAGGTTCATCAAGTGGATTCGGTGGAGAAGTTTCAAAAAAATTATCTGAATATGGCGTCAATATTATTGGCATTCATCTTGATAGAAAAGGAACAATGCAGAACGTTGAAGAAATTATTCAGCATATAGAAAAAAACGGCTCAAAAGCTAAATTCTATAATATAAATGCTGCGGATGAATTAAAAAGAAAAGATTGTCTTGACGAAATACATGAATTAATAGGTATGGATGATAAAAAAATTAAAATTCTACTACATTCTTTAGCTTTTGGATCGTTAAAGCCTTATGTTTCGAATGATCCTCTACAAAATGTAACTCAGAAAAATATGGAAATGACCTTAGATGTAATGGCTAATTCCTTAGTTTACTGGACCCAAGATGTATATTCGAGAGGATTATTTAGTAAAAATGCGAGAATTTATGCAATGTCTAGTGCGGGCAGTAGAAAAATTTGGCCTACCTATGGACCAGTTTCAGCAGCAAAATCTGCACTTGAATCTCATATTAGACAGATAGCTGTTGAATTAGCTCCTGAAGGAATAACCGCAAATTCTTTATGTGCAGGAGTGACTCTTACACCTGCATTAGAAAAAATACCAGGTAATAAAGAAATTGTTGATGGGGCTATAAAGGCAAATCCGAGTAAAAGATTAACACTTCCTGAAGATATTTCTGGGAGTATTGTTGCACTCTCCCATCCAGGCGCCAATTGGATAACTGGAAATGTCATAAGAATTGACGGTGGAGAAGAGCTTTCATAAATGGAAAAGAAACTGAGTCTCTATAATTCTTTAACAAATAAAAAAGAAATATTTAAACCAATAATAGATGGAAAAGTTGGCATATATGTATGCGGGCCCACAGTATATTCGAGTAGTCATATGGGCCATGCAAGATCTGCAATTGTATTTGATGTCATTGTTAAATTTTTAAGGAATATTGGATATGAGGTAACTTACGTTAAAAATTTTACTGATATAGATGATAAAATAATTGGGAAGGCTTTGGAATTTGGTGTTGATTCTAACGAAATAGCGGAAAAATATAAACAAGAATATATAAAAGATATGAAAGACTTGGGTTGTATTGAACCAGATTTTCAACCCTGCGTTTCGGACAATATTGATGGAATAATTAATTTAATATTATCGATAATCGATAAGGGCTTCGCTTATGAGGCTAATGGAGATGTTTATTTTAATATTAGTAAATTTGAAAATTACGGAAAATTATCTAACCAAAGTATTGATTCAATGCTGGCAAATCATAGAGTAGAGCTTAACCCAAATAAAAAAAATGATTTAGATTTTGCATTATGGAAAAAAGCTAAAGATAATGAGCCATACTGGGATAGTCCTTGGGGTAGAGGCAGGCCAGGTTGGCACATTGAATGTTCTGTAATGAGCTGTAATCATTTAGGTTCAAACTTTGATATACACGGTGGTGGTAAAGATTTAATTTTTCCACATCATGAAAACGAGATAGCCCAATCCGAATGTATTAATGAGGGTAATTTTGCAAACTATTGGCTTCATAATGGTTTAATAAACATAAATCAAGAGAAAATGTCTAAATCAATTGGCAATATTATAAATATTAGAGATGCTCTTGAAAAATGGGACTTTAATTTGTTAAGAATTTTTTTTCTTTCTCATCATTACAGAACACCAGTTGATCTCTCTGAAGAAAGACTAATAGAAATTGAAAAGAGTATAAAAAAAATTATAAAAAAAATTAATACAAATTCAGCAAGTAAAAATAATACTAAAAAGTTTAATTCATTATGGAAAGAGGCTATGCTTGACGATTTTAATTCAGCAAAAGCATTCGGGGTTTTCTTTAAGTGTGTTAATGATGGAGAGATAAGTAGAGATAATATTAATGAAATAGCAGAGTTTGAAAATGTTATGGGTATAAATGGATGGCTAAACCTTTTTAAGCCTAAAGAAAAATCTAAGGATGACGAAATAATAATGGAAATTATAGATAAAAGAAATTTGGCTAGAAAAGAGAAAAATTGGAAACTTGCAGACGAACTTAGAGATAAAGCTGAAAGTTTAGGTTTTATCTTAGTTGATAAAAAAGATTCTACTACTTGGGAGCCTAAAGACCAATAAGCTCTTTACCTTTTTCTAATATCGGGGCTTGAGTTTCACCTCTACATCCGAACCAACAAGTATTACAATTAGTTTTATTAAAAAAACCTGGGCTAAAGTCTTTATAATGGCAAACTGCGGGCATCTCAGAACACCTCTTGATATATCCATCTGGTGTAACTGTTAAGAAAGAATGCCCAGCATTACAACTTGGTCCGTAACCTTTTTCAAAAAACTCTGGAATTTGCTTTAAGTAATATTCACTAGAAACAATAGTATCCTTCCATTCACGTTTGAGAGAAATCAATTCGTTGATAACATTTTTTACCCTTTTGATTTCTTCTTTGACAAAATGGCTATCATTATTAGATTTCATAACCGAGTATGAGCTAAAAGAAATATTTGCACCCCAATCTTTAGCTTGTTTTGCCATAGCGACAATTTCATCAAGATTATCATCCATAATTATTGAATTGATTGAAATTGTTTTTTTTAATTTTTTAGAAATTTCTGGAATCAATTCTGAGATATGGTTCCACAATCCTTTGACACCACGATTTTCAGAGTGCCTATCTCCTAGAAAGTCTAAAGAAATTGCAATTTGATCAATTTTTGCGTTATAAAGTTTTTTTGCTTTATCTATGTTTAACAAATCCCCCTTTGTTATAATTCCAGTATATGTGAAAAAAGATGCTGATTTAATTTGACTTATAATTTCAACAATATCTTTTCTCAGCATAGGTTCACCACCTGTAACCATGACGACAAGAGGGTCTATTTTTCTAATTAAATCTGAATAATCTTTTAGCCTTTCTTCATTTCTTGTTTGCCAATAATCACAAAAATCACATCTTGCATTACATAGCTTTGTAACTTCTAAATTAACTAATTTGGGTGCACCACTTATTTTAGTCTTTAGGAATTTTGAAAAACCTAAGGCAGAAAAGTTTAATGATTCTAAAAATGTCTTATTTCTATCCAACATATGACTATCTAATATATTGAATACTACTATATTAAATAAAATTTACTAATAACTATCCTATTTAATTTTTTAATAATTTTTAAGTTAATTCTTTAATTTTTGCTATTGGAATGCAATTTTCAATGGTTTATGATTTGAATATGAATATTGCTGATTCAAAAGAAGCGAAAACGATAGATAATAATATCAGTTCAAAATATGAAATAAGTCCATTGATAAGAATGGAAATTGCTGGTCTTAAATCATCTGAAATCATCAAAGAAAACTTTGAATTATCAAATGCATTAATAATTATTGGAAATGGAAACAATGGAGGTGATGCTGCAGTTGTAGCGAGACATTTACAAATTAGTGGAATAAAGGTTGATATTTTTTTAGCAAATAATCGCAAAAGCAATTCAGCTGAACTGGATATAAATTTAAGAATTTTAAGAAAAATCAAAACTAATTTTATTAAAAAAATCTCTAATTCAGTACTTCAGAATTACGATTTGATAGTGGATGGAATTTTTGGCATTGGACTAAATAGAAAAATTAAACCAAATTCAAATATATTCAAAACAATTAAAATTTTAAATAATTCAAAAAGACAAATATGTTCTTTAGATATTCCATCAGGTCAATGTGCAACCTCGGGTATGGAATTAGGTATTTGTGTAAAGTCTGACCTAACGATTACTTATGATATTGCAAAGGTTGGCTTAATTAATGATCCGGGGTACGAAAAATCAAAAAAAATTCATATTTTAAATCTTGGAACACCAAAAGAAATATTTTTAAAAACAAATCACCGCTATGTCGATGAAGATTTTTTTTCAATAAATTTATTAAACAGAAAAAAATCATCGAATAAAGGAAGTCACGGACATCTATTAATTATTGGGGGTTCTAAGAATATGCCTGGCGCTGTAACTATTGCAGGACTTTCCGCATATAGGTCTGGGTGTGGACTTGTTAGCATTTGCGCGCCCGAATGTATATCATCCGTTTTAAAAAAGAGTGTTCCAGAAGCAATAATAATTGATATGCCTAATAAAAAAGATGGTAAAACTTTTGATGATAATAATTTTATTGAAAATTTAAATAATAAATTAACAAAAAAACCAACATCTATTGTAATAGGGCCTGGCATGGGAAATTCAAAAAAATTTAAAAAACTCATTTTTGAATTAGTTAAAAATTATGATTGTAAATTTATTATAGATGCAGATGCTTTGAACAGTTTGGGTGAAGATATACAGCTTTTAAAAAAACTTAAAAAAAATATTATAATTACTCCTCATCCAGGTGAAATGAGTAGATTAATGAATTCAAAGATTTCTGAAATTCAGAATAATAGAGTCGAAGTTGCAAGATCATTTTCAAAAAAAAACGATGTAGTAACTGTATTGAAGGGATTTCGAACCACAACTTCAAGTATAAAAGGAAAAATATACATAAACGGATCAGGAAATGAGGGTATGGCAACGGGAGGTATGGGGGATTCTTTATCTGGTATCATTGGAAGTCTTGCAGCTCAAAATTATACAACAATAAATTCTGCAATTTTGGGCGTATATGCCCATGGTAAAGCTGGCGATATTGTTTGGAGTAAAAAATATAATAGAGGTATATTAGCCAGAGATATAATAAAACATATTCCTGAATGTTTTTGGTCTTCAAATAAAAATACGAGGAATCAAGATAAAAAAATAATTGTAAATGAATAGAATTTGGCATATAAATGAACTTGATCAATTAATAGACTATGTAAAAGCTAATCAAGGTAATAAAAATATAATATTACTCCATGGTGATCTTGGATCAGGCAAGACTACTTTTGTAAGGAAATATTGTGAAAAAATTAATATCATAAATCAGGTTTCGAGTCCTAGTTTCTTAATTTTAAATAGTTATAACTCCCTGAATAATATGCGTGTCAACCATTTTGATTTTTATCGTGTTGAAGATATTTCAGAATTAGAGATGATAGGTTTATACGAAATTTTAAATGAAAACAATTCTTTAACATTTATTGAATGGCCAGATAAATTTTCAGAGGAATTAAAAATTTATAAAGAAAAGTCATGTAGTATTTATTTTAATTTTATAAGAGATAATATTAATCAAAGAGAAGTTAGAATCGAGATTTAAAATTATGGAAATTATTGTTCAAAAATATGGCGGTACAAGCGTTGGAAGCATAGCTAAAATAAAAAAAATTGCTCTAAATATAAAAAAACTTAAAAATAAAAAAACCGCACCTGTAATTATTGTATCAGCGATGGCAGGCGAGACTAATAAATTAATAAAATTAGTTAATTCAATTTCATCTTTGCCCAACGAAAGAGAATATGATCAAATTATTTCTACAGGTGAAAAAGTATCCTCGAGCTTGTTGGTCATGGCATTAAATGAAATAAATGTAAAGGCTCTAAGCTTAGATGCGTCAAAAGCAAATATTTTGACAGATAATATTCATAGTAAGGCCTCAATCGTTTCGATAGGTACAAAAGAAATTAAAAAATATTTATCAAAAGGATTTGTTGTTGTGATTCCAGGCTTTCAAGGAATTAATTCAAATAATGATATAACAACTTTGGGTAGAGGTGGTTCAGATTTATCAGCAGTCGCCATAGCTGGAGCTTTAAAAGCGGAAAGATGTGAGCTTCTTAAAGATGACGTGGATGGGATCTATACCACAGATCCCAAATTATATAAAAAAGCAAAAAAAATTAATTATATTTCATATCAAGAAATGCTTGAAATGTCCAGCTTGGGGTCTAAAGTCTTACAATCCAAAGCTGTAGAAATGGCAAATCAATTAAATACAAAAATTCATGTTAAATCTACATTTGATAATAAAAAAAAAGGAACAATTGTTATGAGTGAAAAAAAAATACCCCTTAGAGAAAAAAAGGTTGTATCTGGAATAACACATGATCTAAGACAAGCAAAAATTTCAATCATAGGAATTAAAGATACTCCTGGCATAGCTAGTAAAATTTTTAAACCTATAAGTGAATCTGGTATTATCGTTGATATGATTGTTCAAAATATAAGTACCGAGGGCGAAACTGATCTCACTTTTACGATACCCAAAGAAGACTTAAACAAAACTTTTAAAATATTGAGAGAAAACAAGTCAAAGCTCTCTTATTATAAATTGATTAAAGATGAGAAGATCGCATTAATTTCAATTGTAGGAGCTGGAATGAAAACTCATACCGGAATCGCAACCCGAATGTTTACATCATTAGCAAAATCCAAAATAAACATAAGTATGATTAGTACTTCTGAAATCAAAATTTCGTGTGTGATTAATAAAAATTCATGCAAAAAAGCAATATCTTCCCTTCATAAAGAGTTTGGATTAGGATAATCATGAATAATATAGATGCATATGATGTAACATTAAGAGACGGAACGCAGGGTGAAGGAGTTTCATTCTCTGTTGAAGATAAGATAAGGGTAGCTCTTAAAATAGATGAGCTTGGAATAAAATATATCGAAGGTGGATGGCCTGGATCCAATGATAGAGATGAAGCTTTTTTTAAAAAAATTAAAAACGAAAGATTAATAAATTCAAAACTTACAGCATTTGGAAGCACTAGAAGGGCTAATAATAATTGTGATAATGATGCCAATGTGCAATCACTTTTAAAAGCAGAAACTGATGTTATAACGATTGTTGGAAAAACGTGGGATTTCCATGTAAAAAAAGCTTTAAAAATATCAAATGAAGAAAACTTAGAACTTATTTCTGATACCATAGAATATTTAAAGAAAAGAACTGATGAAGTTTTTTTTGATGCTGAACATTTCTTTGATGGTTATAAAGCTAATGAAGAATATTCAATATCTACTATAATATCTGCAATTGACGCCGGTGCTGATGGGGTCATTCTTTGCGATACAAATGGTGGTTCAACACCATGGGAAATAGATAAAGCTGTTAAAGTAATTAAAAAAATTTCAAAAAATAAGATACTTGGAATTCATTCGCATAATGACTCTGATTTGGGGGTTGCTAATGCACTTCAAGCAGTTTTAGCAGGTGCAAATCAAATACAAGGTACAATAAATGGATATGGCGAAAGATGTGGTAATGCTAATCTTTGTTCAATTATTGCAAATCTTAATCTAAAAATGAACATTCAATGTATCAAAAAAGAGAATCTGAAAAAATTATCAGAGGTATCAAACTTTATAAATGAACTTGCCAATCTTCCAATTAACAATAAATTACCTTTTGTAGGGAAGAGTGCTTTTGCGCATAAGGGTGGTATTCACGTTAGCGCAGTGATGAGAGATACCTCTACTTATGAACATATAGAGCCCGAGCTTGTTGGAAATAAAAGGAGAGTTCTAGTTTCAGATTTATCAGGGAGAAGTAATATCACATACAAACTAAATGAACTTGGGATTACAAATGTTGATGATGATAATTTATCCATAATCTTACAGGAATTAAAAAAATTAGAGAATAATGGTTATGAATTTGAAAATGTTGATGCATCATTTGAACTTTTTGTAAAAAAATTTTCAGGCAACTATGTTCCAAAAATTGAATTAATTGAAACCGAAATTAATACAAGACAAATTATTCCTTCATCTGATTCATTTGCTAAAGTAAAAGTCAGGATTAATAACCAGGTTAAAGAAAACCAATCATCTGGCACAGGTCCTGTAAATGCATTAGATAATGCATTACGAAAAACTTTGATAAATGAATATCCAGCACTGAAGGAAGTTGAATTAAAAGACTACAGAGTCAGAGTTGTATCCGGTAGTAAAGGAACTGAGTCCTTAGTTAGAGTCATAATTGAATCAAGTGATAAAAAAACTTCTTGGTCAACAATAGGTGTTTCTAGTGATATTGTCGAAGCGAGTTGGAAAGCTTTAATTGATAGCTTTGAGTATAAACTTATGATCCTAACTTCTTAGATTTTATATGTTTTTCAAAAGAATTTTTAAATTCCTCTTGAACTTTTTTGCTAGCTCTTTCAATAGGTAAAAGAACCATTTTATTATATATTTCAAAAGCAAGATCCTCTAAGGCTTTATCTTTATTATTTCTAGCTAACCTTAGACATATAACAGACAAATAAAATATTGATTTAAAAAGAGATCTCTTTGCATCATTTACATTATATTTTTCTAGAAGAGCATTTGCATCGTTCATTGAAAATAAACTTTGTGTTGCAAATAGTGACAACAACTTGTTAAGCTCTTTAGGATTTTTAGTTTCAATCACCTTGAGGATAGGTGCTTCAAGTACACCTGATAATTTATCATCTTGTTCAAATAAAAGAACGGCCATTTCTTTAATCTTATTATCATCATCACTGGTCATAATGTCTTGAATAGCATCTTTTACATAATCCAATGCATAAGAATCACGAATCTCTTCGAGCCTTAAACCTTTTTTCTTTAAATCTTTAATTTCTATTATTTTCTTAATTGTATCTATTGGATATGAAATTTCTGGAGGAAGTTCTCCAGATTCATGAGCTTTGATTCTAGGCGATGGTATTAAGCCAAGCTCAGAGTACATGCTAACAGTGGCTTTAGGGTCAGGACCCAACGCTATTTTTTTTTCTTGCAATTTAACAATTAAGTCATGCAAAGATATTGTTTTCATCCTTATTATTATTACCTCTTGAGTTTTATTTTACAAAAACTAAGGAATTTTTTTAATATTATTTATAAAAATTTTATTTTCCGATGCTTTTCCATAAAATGGGACATGAGAATTCATAATGTAGGAATTGTTATTGATAAAATATTGTATTTTAAGCTTTTTATCGCTCTCAGAAATGATTTTGTAGTTACTTATTTCGAATGTCTTAGTTTCATGTTTTTGTAAATCTGAATAAAATTTTAATTTTTTTATATCTAATTCTATTGAGATATATGAGCCATCTTTCATAGGATTGAATAACCCATAAACAACAAATTTCCGTATATTTTTGCTTACATTAGATACTTCGGTTAATAACAATTTCTTAAAAACGTAAAAGTTAAAAATCATCATAATTTTTTATATATAAAGCTATGCCTTTCAAAGTTAGTAATTTATCAAATATATATTTTTTTGGTAGGTATTTTTTAAAAATATCTGTCAAGCCACCAGTTATAAAAGTTTGATAACTTTTGCCGTATTTATTAACTATATTTAAAACTAATGATTCAATCATTTTAGAATTTCCCTGGGTAAAGCCAATTGATAAACAATCATGAGTAGACTTACCAAGAATTCCTGATTTATAGTTGAGCTCATATTTCCCGATCATAGACGTATTCGAAAGTAGAGAGGAAAACGATGTTAGCGGCCCAGGAATTATTAAGCCACCCAAATATTCAAAGTCACTTGAAATAACATCAAATGTAGTTGCAGTTCCAATATCAACCACTATGCTACCAGTCTTATTATTCAGAGTCCTTGCCCCTAAACAATTGAAAAAACGATCTGATCCAAAACTATCAATATTTTTATATTTAATTTTAAAATTTTTATATTTTTTCTCTTTTAATATGTTTAATTTCAAATTTGGAAATTTATTTATTATATTTTTTTTAATTTTTGACATAATTTTTCTGTTAACGTAAGAAATTACAATTTGATTAATATTTGGCTTTTTAAGGACTAGATTTTTTATAATATTGTTCAAATTTACTAAAAATCTAGAATTATCTATATTTTCTAAATAATTAATATTTGAAATCTTAAATCCATTACAAACCGCCAATTTGGTAGATGAATTTCCTATTTCAAGAATTAATTTCATTTAAATAGTATATCATTATTGACAAAAGCTTATATTTTGTAAAAATTATATATCGTTGGAGGTTCTATCATGAAAGAACTAAAAAGAATTTGCTGGGATTGCCCTGGCGAACCTGTAGAAACCTGGGAAATCAAAAAAAATCAAAATAGAAGAGAAGGTTGTCTATTTACTATTGCATGTAAACAATGTAAGAAAGAGTCGCAAGTTTTTGGCTGGATGATTGGCTGTGATTGTCAAACTTGTAAAGACCAATCAATTGGTGCTGCAAAGTAGACTAATTATTTAACTTAGAGGCTATTATGGATAACAGATCAATAAATCCTTATGATTTAAGGATATTAAATTTATATTTAAAAGAGAATAAAATCACTAAAGAAGAATATGATGCTCATATTAAATCACTTGATGATTTATCAGATAATATTGAGGAAGTTGATATTCAAATATCAGAAGATATTCAATCTGATGAGCCAGAGGCATAAAATGGGCTTTGAATATAAAATAGTAAAATTTGAAGATTTAAATCAACCAAAGTCACATGATTTAGACATATATGAAAATGAAAAAAAAATTAGTACTGATGAAGAACTTATAAAAAAACTTAATCTACTAGGAAAAGATGGTTGGGAATTAATATTTGTACTTAATGGCAAATTCTTTCTTAAAAAAATAATATAAAAAATATGAGTCAAGCAGATGCAATTATTAATAGCCTTAGAGATGGATGGTTAAAGTTAAAAGAATCTAAAGAATCTTTGAGAATCAAATATGAAAATATAAAACCATCTGACGAAAATAGCGAAGATATAAGAGAAGAATTTGAAGGTTCAAAAAATATATATAACGCTCATCTCCAAAATATAGCTACTAACATAAAAAACAAATTTTACTCTTTAGAAGATGTTGAAAGGATAGATTCAGAATTAGCGAGTGAGCTAGAAGAATTCTTAGATGACTGATTATTAGACTCCAAAGTACACTAAGATCATACCGATTAAAATCATTATAAATGAATAAGGCTTTGATTTTATAAGTTCAATTAATTGTTTCATTTGATATATAATATTTCTTGATAATTATATAGCAATGAATAAATTAACTAAATATCTTATAATTTTTGGAATTATAGTTCTAATATTAGGACAAGGTGGACTATTGGGAGCGGTATTTGGCTTTATAGTTTCTATTTTTAAAATTCCAGCAGTAATTGGTATTTTAATAATAATTTTAGCCTTGGTAATTCATTATAATAATAAGGAGAAAAAATAGTTGTATCTTCCTGGCATCCCCTTTGGATGCTTACTTAATATTATAATAATTATTTTGCTTACCCTTTTATTTTAAATAAAATATTTGCATGGGAATGAATAAGGATGAATTAGATGAAATAAAATCAAAATATCTAGAGCAAGAAATCTATATAAAATTCAATAAGAATTTAAAAGTTTTAGAAAAAAATTTAAAAAATACTGAGTCAGTACATTTTGATTTTAATATATTTAAATTTACATATACGTATTCGAATGAAAACAATGCACTATATGAAAAAATATCCATAATTAATAGTAAAAAAAATTACAATCATGTGTATCGGGCACCTTATGATATAGATCGAATCATATCAGATAGAATCAAATGGATTTTGGAAAGAATCTAAATTCTTTTAATAGCAAAGCTGATATTTTCAGTTTGATCTGCAGTTAAATATATAATTTGCCAATTATCCTCAACACAAAATTGATGAACCGCTTCAATAACTCCATACCTTTGAGTTTTTAACCAATTGCCCATCATATAATCATGTCCTGCAATAACTCCCTCTTGTTTTACTTTAGAGGACCAAGAATTTAATTCTTTGTAAGTTGTTTCGTATGAATGATCAGTATCAATATAGATCCAATCAAAAAACTCATTATCAAAAAGATTAGCGGCATTTATTGAATCTGATCTATATATACTAATAATATTTTTCTTTATTTCATTTATAAACTTTGAATTGACTAGTTCAGCTTTTACTTCCCCATACCTATTAGTTCCCCACATATCAATTAAGCAAAGTAATTTAGGTTGGGCTTTATTTAAAATCTTAGAACTGAAATCTCCTTCGTCTACTCCGATTTCGGCAATTATAGAATTTTTTGGTATTTTTGAAAGTAATTCTTCTCGATCTAAAACTATTTCACAATTCCTAATATTATCCTTTTTCAGTTTAATTTTAGGAATTGCCCTCTCAATTTTCTCTCTACTCTTAAATAGATTTTTTAATTTATTAAATAACATATATAGTTGGTAAAATTACTTTATGGATTGGGATCAGGCAAGGCTATATCTTTCAAGAAAAGATAAAATACTTTCTAAAATTATGAGACGATATAGTGGAAAACTTATATCAAGGAATGACCCTTTCTACTCTTTATGCAAATCTATTGTGGGTCAACAGGTTTCTGTAGCATCAGCTGATTCAGTATGGTTAAAATTAGAATCAAAGTGTATTAAAATTACTCCAGAAAAAATTTTACAATTAAGTAAAAATGATTTAAAAAAATGTGGCTTTTCAAGACAAAAAATAGAATATATACAAGCGCTTGCTAATAATTTTATAAAGCAAAAATTTGATATTAAAAAACTTAAGTATATGAATGATAATGATGCAATCGACTATTTATCAAAAAATAAGGGCATCGGTAGATGGTCTTCAGAAATGTTTTTGCTATTTAATCAAAATAGGTTAAATATTTTTCCTGTTCAGGATATTGGTTTTTTAAAAGCCATATCCAAAAATTACAAATTACATTATCCACCTAGCAAAAAATATTTAATTAATTTTAAAAAACTATGGAATCCATATTGTAGTGTAGCAACTTGGTATATGTGGAGAACTGTTGATCCAGATATTGTACAATACTAATTTTAATATTATTATTACTATATGAAATATTTTTTATTTCTTTTTCTCCTATTTTCTTCTTTTGAAGTAAAAGCGATGTACTCTTTTGAAGATTGCCTCTATCTTTCTGAAGAAGTTAATGCTGAAACACCAATGGATTTCAATAATGGCTTTATTTTAGATTATACAACCTGCATGGATTTTCCTTCAGGTCCAAGATTGATTTACCTATATAGGGTTACAAATATTAGTAAGAATGATCTGGGATTACCTTATCAAAATCAAGTTAAAGACGGTCTTTGTACAAATCCACAGACTGCGGAACTGTTAGATAATCTTAGAGATGTTCAATATCAATATTATGATAATAGATCTGGTGGCCTTATGTCTTCTTTTGTTGTTAATTCAGGACAGTGTAGGTAAATCTAGTTGGAAATAATATAATGCTCTTTAAATTTTAAAATTTTTTATAAGTTAATTTTAAAATTTAAGAGAGTAAAGATAAGAAATTATAAATATAATTATGAATGAAAGAAGTAATTTAGACATGACTAAATTGAGACAAACATATAAATTTCAAATAAAATTATAGAGCCTAGAATAATTTTTGAAGTCATACACATGTTTATTAAACTAACCAGATTCTAAAAATTTAAAAGAACTATTTATCTTGAATGACTTTTATTGTAATAACTTTATTATCAATATTAGAATATTGATAAGCAAACTGTACATTTAAAAAAATAAGACTAACACCTATAATTGCCAACAAAATTTTGTAAACTTTATCCATTATATAATTATAGCTAGTCAATTCTTTTATCGAACCAAAAATTATCATCAATTTTTTTTACCTTGTCCCCTGTGGCAAACCAATCATCAAAAACGCATATTTCACCTTTGACGTAGAGCTGATTATTGATAATTTTTGTATCAATATAAGCTTTATTACCCATTAATGTGCAATCTTTCAAATATTCAACTTTCATACCTTTCTTAAAAATCTTATTAATTGCAATGGGCCCTACTTCACTCATTCCCCAATTAACAATAAATTTACAATTTTTTTTAATAAAAATTTCAATGACCTCGGATGAAACTTTATCACTACCACAAGTAATAACTTTTTCAGATAAATCTATATCACTCCAGGTCTTAGTTTTGGTTACTGCTTCTGCCATTCCAGGAGTTAGATGTGAATGAGTAAAGCTCGTTATCATTTTAACCCACTTGAAAGGATTGAATTTTTCAATTTGTATTTCTGCTCCAACTTCATAAGCTGGAAGTGTTTGGGCAAACAAGCCACCAGCATGATCTAGTGTACAAACAGTTAAAATTCTGCTCTTCTTTGAAATCATTTGCACTTCTCTAGCAATTTTATTTGCAGCTTTTATTTTATTAATGGGCTGATAAATTTGCTTACTGGGGCCCGTAGTTCCACTTGTATTTATTGTAATTCCTTCATTAAGAATCTTTTTTAAGTTCATCTTTAAGTTTTTTCCAATCTGGGTGCTGAGGGAGATATTTATGTAAGCCAATAGCTTGTTTAATAACCATTTCGAGTAGTTTAAAATTAAATAAAGGTGGAAAAACTGCATGAATTATACTAGCAAATGCCATTAAAATCTGCTTTAAAGCTTCCCTGAAGCCGATAAACATATGAATAAAATACAAAAAAATTATATTTCTTTTTGGTCTATTATTTAGTGAATCTGCAACCCTTAAATGATTTAATTCAAACCACGATTTCATATTAAGAATATAACTACGA
>CENW01003858.1_pt1 | contig 56774 bp, 87 predicted proteins | sample 530241 | NCBI WGS metagenome assembly CENW01 (sample SAMEA2619818, study PRJEB7988) | marine metagenome | isolation source: saline water (ENVO:00002010), including | reverse complement strand
CAGAGACAGGAGACTTAAAATCTCTACAGTGTGGGTTCGAGTCCCACTACTCCTATTTTGTGCTATAATATTACTATGGTAAACATTTCTTACTTCCAGTATCATCATCCAGATAACCCAGTGAATCTACCGCTAGTAGATATTGAACCGACTAGGGTTTACGATGAAATAGATTCAAGCACTGTCACTTATGGTAAGTGTCCTGCTTGGTCTCATAAAATGCTGAGAGAGTTCACAGTATATGCACCAAAAGATTTTAATTTAGAGATAAATACTCAGGAGCAAACTTATAAATCCACACTGCCAGAGTCTGAGTTTAATTCCCTATTGACATTACCTCCGTCTTGGGATGTTAGACAGACATTTCAATTACATTTTCCTGTAATGCTATGTTGGACTAAGGAAAAGAATGTTTGGATTGAACTGAAAGAATCAGGAGATAATGATACGTTTAGATTCATAGGTGGATGGTGGAACTTATCAGATTGGCCACGACCAAATGGTATTGCTATCGAACACCGTAATCCAAACAAACCCATTAAAATAAAGAGAGGGGATGCCCTCTATCGGATGGCATTCTATCAAGAACATAATCTTAATGCTAAGTTTAACTTAGTTAAAGATGAACCTTCTTCTAAGTTGCTCAAGCAAGCACAAACCAGAGTGAACATTAAACATATGTTTCCTGGTAAAACTTCTCAATGGATACACAACACATCACCTTGCCCTTGGTATAGGTTCTGGAAATGAAACTCCCATCCCTACAATCATTAATGAGAAAGTATCTACTACTTCCTAAAAAGAGGTTGTGGATTGCTGCTCTAAAAATCAATCGTTGGCCAGTTAAATGGTGGGATGAACAGGTGGAAGCAAAAAGAAAGAAGGAAGAACTTCGTAAGAAGAAAATTGATGCTCTTTATCCCAAGAAGAAATGACCTTTACTGAAGAAGAACTTGAGTGCATCAGAGTATGTGTAGCAAACGCACCCATACCCTATGACATTACTCTTAAAAAAATACCTGGTGATATCCTACAGAAGATAGGAGAACCAACACCTCGCAAAGGTGAACCATTAGAAATCCCTTATTATGACCTAACACCTTATGGAATTAACGACTGAAATCATCGAGAAGATTCAAGAAGCAATGAAGCACACCAAGAAAAATGGTGACATCAACTGGGAAGATGGTGACGAGATTGATGTCTGTCTTGCAGGTACATTTGCAGCAGATAGATTCATTGTCATACATAATAGAACTAAGAGCAGCACCTCGCTCTCCAATTTCAAAGGCAAATGATCTTGCATTCTTTTTACTCTGACGATCGTCTACGTGAAGCAACAGTTATACGTACCGATTTTTTCGGAGAAGCATATAAAGTTTTATGTGTTACATATGAAGAACCCTCTCCTAAAACATACAAACAGTTTGTAGAGAGGATTGCCACCACTATCACTCAGACGTTTACAAATGAACAGAACGCTGAAGACTTTGCAGAGAACTGGGTGCTGGAAAACTGGACTCAAAAATGATTTACGATCTCATACCCCCTGATGATCCTAGATTACACACTGAAATTAAAAAGTGTAGTTACGATTTGGATCGAAAAAGTTTAGCACTAACCCTTGTAGAAAATATGATGCACTATAAAGGGATAGGTCTTTCTGCAAATCAGATTGGTATTGAGGAACGTGCTTTTTGTATGTACACAGACCTAGAAACTCAAGCAACACTAACTCTATTCAATCCTCGTATTGTACATAAATCAGTAAGGGAAGAGAGAATTGTAGAAGGTTGTTTATCATTTCCTGGTGAAGAGATTGCAGTTACTAGACCCTACGCTATAGTGGTAAAGTATGAGGATGAAGAGAAGAAATTACACAAAGCAAAGTTTTCTGGAATCACAGCGAGAGTATTCCAACACGAGTATGAACATATGATTGGTCAAGATTTCACCCAATACAAAAAGGAATCAACTTATGAACCTGCTTATTGGCAATGATTGTAGATGACGTAGCGAATTTAATTCGTTATAATATAGTAGACAAACTAAAAGCAACACCTGTACAGACAGAATATGATACTGTAAGTGCAGAGGGTGTTGATATTGTCAATGAGATGTGGGAATGTCCTGGTATGAGGAAGTTACACCTAGAGACAGGACACACTCAACAGTTTGGAAAATTATCGGTATTACATTGTGTCTTGTTTCCTGATCCTGGTTACCCTTTGCCTATCTTTGGATGCGATATTGTTGCTACACCTAAAACAGTTACTGCTGCGATAGTAGATGTGTCTCCTGTCAGACATATGGTTGAAATATATCCTGACATCGCTGAGATTTGTAACTCATTTAAGTTTGATGACAGAAGAGTCCTTCCACTATGGGGTGATGAAATCTTTTCACCTCACTGTCAGTTCCTACGATTAAAAGATGGTAGAGCACAGTTAGATTATCAATATCTATTGCACGATTGTTTGAATGAGTTTACTGATCGTGTACTAACAAGTGAACACGATCCTAATTGGGTGCATCAAATGCTTAGGATGGATGATCAAATATATTATTGTAAACAGCAACGTAAAAACAAGAAGACAATCGCAGTGCTTAGTAATTGGTTTGATCCCCTATTTGCTAGGAAATATATTGATGAGGTTTTATTCGATATCCCAACTAAATAAAGTATGGGTAATAATAATGCTTGGTTTCAACAGAACTGTGATCCAGGTCAATCGGCAGAGGATCAACAGCAAATTCAATCTGGTGGTGGTGCAGTTAACACGACCGCAGATGGGAGTGGTATAGCTCAGCGTACACAAGAATTACCAGACGCAGAAGAAACAATACAACAGTCGTCAGCATCTGACCTACAGTCAGGTGGTGGTGCAGTAGATGATGTACCCAAAATACAACTCACAAGTCCCCTTGATGGTAACTGCTATGGTCAAGAGACAGAGGAACAAGAAGAAGTACAAAGTGGTGGAGGACCTATTGGTGCACCCAGTGGTGGTGCTGCTCCCAATACTATTGATGCTGTAGTTGAACAATTAATAGGTCAATGTTATGGTGACCCACTACAGAGAGGAGATAACTTTCCTACACCTGATCAGGATGATTTCAATAACAGGTGGGGATTTGATTGGGACTTCCTAATTCCTATCCTAGAGGGTGAAGGACTGGCAGTTCCTGATATGGGTAGACTAGAATTATATGTGCCAAGTGTAGAGGATGATCGTGATGATCACATCTGTATTGGATTACATAATGAACCTATCGTATGTCCTCCCAGAAAGAACCCAGATTTAGAGAAGTGTCTTAAAGAGCATTTGAAGTGTCTGTTTAAACCATACGTAGGGGGAGCTTGGAAACCACCTAAAGCAGATTGTGACTCCTTTACTCCCCAGTCGATGTTTGGAGTCAGTAGAAAAATATGCATACGTAACTGTGTGACGGAACGTATCCCTGTGTATGAACACATACTTGGTACATCTCCGACAGCAACCGCTACATTTTCAGACAAAGATACACTGACTGTATCAGGTACTGGTACTTGTATCGTTACATTAGAACATCGATGGAAGGATCAACAGTACTCAGCTGGCACAGCTGTAGACACTATAAACGTAGGTGGTGCTACATTTACACGATCAGGTACACGTGGTGTAACAACACAGACTTTATCACTGACTGCTGGTACATACTCGATCACTTATACAGGTCTACATCCTACAGGAGGATATAATATTGAGGTGAATCAAGAGTATGGTACCAATAAGACTATCGTATTCAGAGATGGTCACGGTTCCGATGTGAATGGTAGGTTTAGTATATTATCTAATTCAATATCATCTGATCATATGTATAGCATTTCCAACAGTCAGCCTGGTGGATATGTTAGTAAATCTGAACCACATTTCTATGGACACGCATCACAGAGTGCACGTGGATCTGTACCTGTGTACATATCATATTCATCATCGACTGTAGATCATATGCTTACCACTGACCCAGCTGGTGAGGTGAGCACTATGAACGCAGCTGGTATGGGCTCACGTGACACTGTGTTGTTCTATGGGTTCACAGACAAACAGGATATGATTTCAGAGTTGATGGATGGAGAAATCGCTGCACCACTTTATAGGTATTACTCCCCTCAATCTAACGATCACAGGTATACTTTGACTCCTATTGGAGGTCCGCCTATTGAATCAAACTTACGTGAAGGATTCTATAAACTAAATGACAAGGCAGAAACATATTTAAACTTTACTTTCAACTGTGAGAAGGGCTCAGCAGCATATGACAATACTATGGGATGGTATGTTACTAACGCTAACGATGAACCTATACACGGTAGAGTGCTGCTAGAAAATGCGACTGATGCTTCGGGTAGATTTGATTTTAAAGTCACCGCAGAAGAACTCAATCAATATATTCCTTGTAAGTTAGGATTCTTTATGATACCTGACGGTGACAATAGAGGAACATCGAAGGGTGATGCAGTCACGTTCACTAACACAGGCAATGGATGGAGAATAGATCAGAGTACCTCAGCTCAGTCACAGAACTTAGTAGCATTCTCTCAGCCACATCTCAATAAAAATGGTAAGGATATGACAAGGTGGCCAGATAGAACGTGGCAGTACTGGGAAGATCTTATTGATAATCCAGATAATGATTACAATGATATGAAACTGTCATATCATCTAAGGTATGGTGGGTCAGAGTATTTGTATGAAGGTATTCAGTGCTATGTCTTTACTAATCCAGCAGTACCTGAGTATGCAGACATAGTTACACAGGATAATCAGTGTGACAAAGCTATATTCAAGAAAGAGTTTAGAAATATTGCGATGACTCGTAATGAATGTGGAAAGATGAATGAATCTAAAGAGAACTTTGGATGTTCTAGTTGTACTGGTGGTGTTTCATATAAACTAAACACAACACAGAGTATACGTGTTAGGAGAGATGCAAACCTAACCATAAGATCTAATGGTGGTATGACAGGAGGATATGGTGACTGTACTGAGTTTACTTGGGCACTTCGAAGAAATGGTACAGAGTTCTATGAGAAACGATCAAAGGTACGTGACTGGGAGAAGATAGGTAAGTCATTGGTAACCTTTATGGTTGCTAAGGGAGATAAGATTACCTTCCAATTAAAATCTATAGATGCAGGTCATTATAATGGTAGAGTCACACCTTCTATGTCTATAAGAGACGAAGACACTGGTGAGTTTCTATTCCATTGGGATCTTCTATTGACTACAGTCTCTCAAAGTTATAGGACAACCAATCCTGCACAGAACAACGGTAACCTAGCATCACACGAACCAACAGAACCTTGTGGTTTGCCTATCAGTTTCCAAATATTTAATTATGAGGAGGATAACGATGACAATACAAAAGAGAATTATACTACTGTATTAACTAATAGAGTTGTTCAATCTAATACCTTACAGGTACGTGGGTATGATGAAACAGTTAATCTAAAGTATGCTGATCAGTATAGAGTTAATAATCTAAATGATAATGATACTGGATTCGTTGAAGCAGAAGGTGCTAATGGTGTTGTACTTAAACTTAAGTACACAGTACACGATGCATCCGAATCTGAAACTAACTGGGAACTCGTTGAGGTATTGGACTATGGGTCAGGTGGTTTCCAAGTTAATGATGAGTTTAATATTATAGTTGGTGAAGCGGATGATGATGACGATGATTTCTTGTACGGTAGGAACGAATACTATCTTGGAGTTAAGGTAACTGGCATCAATGATGTTGAATGTCCTCAAGGTAGTAACACTGATGGTGAGATCAATGACATTTCTATAGGTGCACAAACTGCATTCCTATCTGAACCAAGACAAGTTAATCAGGTGGTTGTAGATAACAAGGTGATGCAAGCAAACACATACGTTGTTAATATGGATGAGATCTTTGGTAGTATGTTTAGGATAGATGAATCTAATCAAGCACAATCATTCCACGAATACTTCTTGAAGCAAACCTCATTAGGTAATGAAGTTATCTTTATGACAGACTACCTTGACACAGAGAGTAAGGGTAAACCATTGAAGATAAGATTGAAGATTAAAGTTACATATCAATTTGCATATCAAAACGGTGACACATATAGATTTAAGAGGTACGGTTTCTTCGGCAACGTAAACATACATCAGGTAATGTCGTACGGTAAAGCGTACAGTGAAGGATTCGTTATGCGTGTGGACTGGCCACCGACACAGTTACAGTACACACAAGGAAGAGAACCAGAATCTCCTTTCTTCCCTAAACAAACAGAACTACCTAGGAATGTTCGTGTTCGTGATGCAACTAACGGTCGTTACAAACGTAACGCTAGGTTTGCAATTTATCAGCAGATGCACGACAAAACCTCTCAGGTGTGGTATAGTAATCAAAACGCTTACTTACCAAATCAACAAAGGTGGTTTGATATTATCGCAACAGAAGTTAACTAATGGATTACGCAGATCGTAGACTACAAAAGTCCCAGAAAGAACTAGCATCAATCAAACGTGGGTTGGGTCGTGCTGCTGGTGACCAAAAGAAAATGACAAAAGAACTTAAGAAGATCAGAAAGTATTTTAGATCTCCTCTTGCAGAGGTTGCCAGATTGGACGATTCCATATATAATGTTAAGAAACCCTCACAAGAAAGTATCAATGGCGACAATAGACCAGAAGATCAGGGGAATGACACTCCTGATCGAGAGTCTGCATAAACCAGACCCCAAATTACGAGGTTGTGCATACAACCAAGATTGTTTTACAGAATTAATGCAATATCGTGATGAATGTATTGAGTATCTGCAAGGAAAACTCAAGGAGATTCAAGAAAATGGTTAACCTAGACGAACGCTACCACGACTATCTTATGGGGGATAAGAAGATTCGATTGGATGGTATTGCAGAAAGACTGATCGCTTATGGATGGCATTGTGATGGTAACGAGATCAAAGGATATTATCTCACAACAGAGAACCATAAACTTTATTTTAATCTCGATCAAGTGTTCCAATACAAAGAAAAAAGGAAGGACTTGACAACATCAGGGAAATGATGTATTATAAATAACTTCATAACAAAGGACTCGAAAGATCGTAACCCTTTGCGTATGTAAAAAAATTCTCTATGTCGAGAGAATTATCATCCGCAAGGGTCTTTTTAATGCCTTGCGAGATACTAAGTAAAAACAAAATGATCAAATCAACATTCGCAGCACTTGCTGCAACTCCTCTTCTATTCTCTGGTGCTGCGTTTGCAGGTCCCTATGTTAATATTGAAGCATCAGGTTCATATCCAGACGGAGCATACACATCTGGTTCAATCGAAACAGTAGTTGGATACGAAGGCGAAACACCTAGTGGTATTGGCTGGTACGTATCTGGAGGTCCTACAGTAACTCATACTGAGTCAACTGATGACTTCGGTGACGTTGAATTGGTAGGATACCTTGGTGGATCTTACGATAAGTTCTACGGAGAAATCTCTGGAACAACTAACGAAGATGACATCGACTGGGGTGCCAAGGCAGGAGTTAAGTTCACTTTCTAAGTTGCAAATAGTGCAAACTTAATATATACTGGGCGAAGAGAAATCTTCGTCCTTTTTATTGATTTAATACCCTAATGTCTCCCAAACAAACCACAATTTATACTCGTAAAGCGTGTCCATTTTGCACAAAGATTAAAAAGGTCTATGATGCTAAAGGATGGAACTATACTGAGTATGTTCTCGATGAGAACTTTACTAGGGAACAATTCATAGGAGAATTCGGTAGAAACGGTACGTTTCCACAACTAATCGTGGATGGAGAGAAAACTGGTGGATGTAATGAAACCATTAATCTCTTTAGGACTCGTGGAATCCTCTAAATACTCGTAGTTAGTAGGAGGAATCTTTTTTGTTTATTCACCAGTACCAACGGAGACCCCTATGGAACAAGTTCTTGGATCACTATATACATTCGGACTTTTTGTTTCGTTTGTTCTAGGTGCAGTTGTCGCTTTCATCGCTAAAGGATATATCGATGCTTATATTGACAACGCAGCATATGCTAAGAGCATAACCCATCCCGAAATGTTAGACGAGGATGGAAATGTAGATCAGACAGAGTTACTCTACTTGCATTTCACCGATCCAGGTGATACAATAGATGACGATGACTAAATCGGAGGGGTAAGTACCCCTCTTTTATAAGAGTTATTAACTATGAAATTGATGATCTCTGAAATTCTTCAGAAAGCACATAACGCTAAGACAAAAGCGGAGAAGGTTAAGATCCTTCAAGCAAATAATACACAAGCACTACGTTCATTATTCATTTTGAATTATGATGACAGTATCGTGTCGGTAATTCCAGAAGGAGATGTACCTTACACTCCTAATGAAGCACCAATGGGAACTGAACACACACGTTTAGAACTTGAAGCAAAGAAACTATACTACTTTGTTAAGGGTGGTGCTGACCAACTCACTCAAATGAAAAGAGAGAGTATGTTCATTCAAATGTGTGAAGGATTGCACAAGGATGAAGCAGAAGTTCTTTGTGCTGTTAAAGACAAGAGACTTGGTAAGAAATATAGAATCACTAAGACAGTGGTAACAGAAGCATTCCCAGAAATTAAGTGGGGTGGTAGAGGTCCTAAGCAATGACAATGATCTTACACGAAAAATGTGATCCTAAATTGGCACAGGATAAGAAACTACCTTACACTGCCTATTTGGTACAGTATGAAGTTGATGGTAAAGTACATCACGACATTGCTGTAGCAGGTGCAGCAGTTGAATTGTTTGATACTTATTATGACAAGTATAAAAAAGATTTTAAATGGTTGAAGCAAGCGGAAGGTAGAATTGCTCCTAATCTATGGAACAATACACCACCTAAACCAGAAAGAAAGAGGAGGAAGAGAAAGACAAGTGATGAAGAGTAAGTTTTATAATATTAAGATGCCTAAATTAGAAGACCAAAAACCAGAGGAGGTGGTAACACCCGAACAGGTAGGTAAGTTCATAGGCATTTATATATTAGGACCGCTATTGTTTATGGTATGTTGGAATGGTGTAATCCCATATCTCTTTGCCATAAAGGGTATAAATTATTTACAAGCGTTCTGCTTAATTACAATGATACGTTTCTTGAAACTTAAATGACTCAAGTATGTTTAGTGTCAGTTACACCTGACGCAGAAAAAACTATAGGATACATCGCTAGAGTATCCAACCCTAACAATCAGGACAACCCAAAGGTTGAAAAACTGTTAGAATACTGTATAAAGCACGGTCACTGGTCTATTTTTGAACAGGCACATATGACCTTGCAGATTGAGACATCTCGTGCTATTGCAGCACAGATTCTTAGACATAGGTCATTTACCTTTCAAGAATTCTCACAACGCTATGCAGATACCAATTTGTTAGCGACTAACATCAAAACCCCTGAGTTGAGAAGACAGGACTCCAAAAATAGACAAAATTCTATCGATGATATCCCTCAAACCCAGAAGAAACAACTTCAGAAGACTATTGCAAAGTATTTCGCTGAAGGAATTGATCTCTACAATGAACTCCTCCGTGAGGGCATTGCGAAGGAGTGTGCGAGATTTGTTCTCCCACTAGCGACCCCTACCAAGATCTATATGACAGGTAGTGCTAGGTCGTGGATCCACTATATAAATCTACGTACTGCAAATGGTACGCAGAAAGAACATATGGATATCGCAAATCTATGTCGTGATCATTTCATATGCAACTTCCCGACCACTGCTAAGGCATTGGATTGGTGTCCTGTTGTAGAAGATTGTGATTGCAATGAAGATTACTGGGATGACTTACAACCTTGCTTACGGATAGACTAATGCCAACATACGACTGGAAAAATAAGGAAACAGGTGAGATCATCACCAATATGATGAAGATCGCAGACCTCGATAAATATAAAGAGGATCATCCCGAACTTGAAAGGTACTTTGGTAACCAAAGTCCTAATACAATTTATGGTAAACCCAAACAAACTGAAGGGTTTAAGGAAGTTATGCAAAAAATGCAAGCAGCACACCCCAAAGCAAATCTTTCCCAATACACATAATGCCTAGGAAATCAAAGAACGCTGAACCAGTAGTTTCTATCAGAAGAAAGAAACCTATCGGTATTGAGCATCTAAAGTCCATTGAACCACTAACGTCTAATCAGGAATTAGCTTTTAAATCATATGCTGCTGGAAAGCATTTGGTTTTGCACGGTGCAGCAGGTACTGGTAAAACATTTATCAGTCTCTATATGGCATTGCAGCAGGTTCTTGACGAAGGTACTCCATACGATAAAGTGTATATGGTACGTTCTCTAGTTCCTACAAGAGAAATTGGTTTCCTACCAGGTGACCACGAAGATAAGTCAAACCTATATCAAATACCATACAAAAATATGGTAAAATATATGTTTGAAATGCCAGACGATAAAGCATTCGAGTTTCTTTATACAAATCTAAAGACTCAGGATACTATTTCATTCTGGTCTACCTCATTCATAAGGGGTACAACATTTGACGATGCTGTTATTATTGTGGATGAATTTAGTAATCTAAATTTCCACGAACTTGACAGTATTATCACAAGAATTGGAAACAACTGTCGTATCATCTTCTCAGGTGATGCAGCACAATCTGATTTAATTAAGTCAAACGATAGAACAGGTATCCTAGATTTTATGAGGATCGTTCAATCAATGCCTTCATTTGATTGCATTGAATTTGGTATCGATGATATTGTTAGGTCAGGTCTCGTAAGAGAGTATCTAATTGCCAAACTTAATCAAGGTCTATGATTTTCACAAAGGTGGGATCTCCGATTCCATTGACAGAGATGACTGCGGTCACAAAACCACAGGGTCGTCTGTATGAGGTTAAGGATGGTACTTGGTATCCTTCAGTAACTACCGTCACAGGTCACAGAAAGAAAGATTCTATTCTGAAGTGGAGGAAGAGGGTAGGTGAGCAAGAAGCGAACAAAATTTCATCACGTGCAACCTCACGTGGTAATAAATTTCATTCTATGGTAGAATGTTATTTGAATAATGAAACTGTAAAGTTCGATGAAGAAAATCCCCTAGCGAGTTTTATGTTTAATACCGCTAAGAAAGATCTTAATCGAATTAATAACATTCACCTTCTTGAATCCCCATTATATTCTGATAAACTTAGAGTTGCAGGTAGAGTCGATTGTATTGCTGAGTTCGATGGTGAACTTGCTGTAATTGACTTTAAAACTTCTACTAAACCTAAGCAAGAAAAATGGATTGAAAATTATTTCGTTCAAGAAACTGCATACGCTGTAATGTACTATGAACGTTGCAACGTACAAGTAGAAAAGATCGTCACTATCATTGCTGTTGAAGATGGCACTATGCAAATCATAGAAAAGACAGATCTTGATTATTATTACCAACTCCTAATCGAATACATCGATGAATTTATGGCTGTGCTAAAATGAAAGAACTTAAAGACAAATTTATGACCCAAGCAAAATTCTCTGCTGCTGTAGAGGAGGTTGTAAAAAATAGTGACGGTCTCGTTAACTACATCGATGCTGTCATCGTAGTCTGTGATGATCTGGACATTGAAGTTGAAACTGTCAATAAACTCATCTCAAAACCTCTGAAGGACAAAATTAAGTTTAATGCCCAACAACTAAATTACGTTAAAAAAACCTCACGTGGAGTCTTACCAATATGAGTGACAAATTTTACGAGTCGGAAGTAGTCCGTAACGAAATCAAAGAAATGGAGAAGTTGTACACCGAGTTGGCACGTCTTTCCATTAATTATGCTAAACTAGATGAAGATGAGAAATTAGATCATATTAATAATACGTTAATGCTTATCGCTAAACAGAAAGTTTTTTATGGTCGTCTCAATCTGATGGCAACTGAGGATGAGGAAGCGAGACAGATCAAGAGTCAACTTGATAAAATGTCTCAAGTATATTCTAACGGACAATCAATTCACGATGTCCTGACACAGATGGAAGACAAACTCAGATCCTTCAAGAAGGGTATTGACAACACCTAAATAATACGTTACCCTATATGGGTAGTTCAAACAAACCTACACAATACATACAAAATATGTCATTCGCTAACTTAAAAAGTAAATCAGGTAAATTCGCAAACCTAACCAAAGAAATCGAAAAGATGACCACTGGTGGTCGTAAGGTCGATGAAAGGTTTTGGAAACCACAGGTTGACAAATCAGGTAACGGATTTGCTGTAATTAGGTTCCTACCAGAACCAGAGGGAGCAGACCTTCCTTGGGCACAGGTATGGAGTCACGCATTTCAGGGTCCTGGCGGTTGGTACATCGAAAATTCGTTGACAACTCTCGGACAGAAAGACCCAGTAAGTGCATTGAACAGTTCCCTATGGAACTCAGGTAATGAAGCAGACAAAGATGTCGCACGTAAGCAAAAGAGAAAACTCTCTTACTACAGTAACATCTATGTCGTGAAAGATCCTCTCAATCCAGAGAATGAAGGCAAGGTATTCTTGTACAAGTATGGCAAGAAGATCTATGACAAGATCATTGCAAAGATGCAACCAAATGAGAACGATTACGATCCAGAACCAGCGTTCAATCCTTTCGATCTATGGAAGGGTGCTGACTTCAAATTGAAGATCAAGCAAGTCGCAGGTTTTTGGAACTACGATGATAGTTCTTTCACTACACCAGGTACTCTTGGTGGATTTGATGATACTAAACTTGAAGAAGTTTACAATCAAGCATATGATCTAAATGATTTCACTGCACCTTCAGAATTCAAGACCTACGAGGAACTTGAAGCACGTTTGAAGGTTGTTCTCGGTGCAGCACCTAAACCTGTTGACCGTGAAACAGTTGAAACAGAACTAGAAGACCTATCTGAAGGTCTTGGTAATACCGTTCAACCAAAAGAAGAATGGACATCTGCTGTGGACAATGTAAAAACTGGCACAGAAGATGATGATGCTCTGTCATACTTTGCTAAACTAGCAGAAGAATAGAACAGAAGTTTATTATGAAAAGATTTGCTATCGCTGCTGCTGCCCTTCTCTGGTGTACACCAGCGATGGCACATCATAAAACACGTATCACTACAAGTGACAACGTAGAAATTGAACCTTCGCATTGTGTCTTGGATGGAATTTTTGGAACGTGGAACTGTTGGTATACACCAGTACCCAAGCGTCGTGCCTGGCCGCCTTATCGCGATCATCAGCATCACCACTATCACCATCACAGGTCTACTTGGCACACTCCTTATTTCAGACCTAACGAGCATAACGAACACGGAACCCCCTGTTACTTCTACAAGAAAAACGGTTGGTGTTTCTAATTCAAGACAATAAAACCCCTACGATACTGTACTGTTAAATAATACTAATCATACCGATTAGTTTATGTTATCAACACAGTATCGTTTGCGTTTGGAAGCAATTTGTAAAGACATTGCTTCTGGCACAGAAGTTAGTTTAGAAGATATGATATGGGCAGAAAAATTAGGTAAAGCAAACACATCGGCACGAGGAATGCTGAGATCAGCAAGGAGATTAAAATCCTCAGATGACGATTCTTTTCTTAACCACTTGGATATAGGAAACCCTGATTCAAGGAAGCATAAAAGGGGTTTCAGTGGAGCAGATGATATAGCAGATTGGTTCCATAATAATGATAGGTCAGACGATTGGAGACAACGTGACTAAAGGTTACGATTTATTTGGAGACCACGGTAGAAATTTACCCACCCCTCACGGTAGTGGTGCAAGAGGTATGTATGCCGATATGGGTAAGTCTTGCAAACCAGATCCCAATCGCAAGATAACATATCCTTGTGTCATTGCGTTGTTTACCTTGGATTCACACAATACCAGTTACTTCTACAAACGAGAAGACGGTACATATTATTGGCATCATTGTCGTAAAGATAAAGACGATGTATATGTAGATGCAGACGAATTACAATTAGATCTTTTAGGAAATGATCCTATATTATCTAAAGATTATATAATGAAATCTCTCTATTATTAATTACCAGTGCCAGTGTTGGTATCCACTTCCATAATATCCTCCACCACCAGAAGATCCACTGCTTGATGAACTGCTAGAAGAAGAGGAACTGGAGCTAGAACTGCTAGAAGAACTGGAACTAGATTCAGAACTGCTGCCTGTTGATGTACTGTCATACGATGAACCTTGAGAAGTGGTTGATGTTGTAGATGACTCTCCTGTCGATATCTGTGCGTTACTTGATGTTGCTGCTTCAGTAGTATCTCCCGATCCACCTCCACTAGCAATCAATGCTGTTGAAGATCCACCGCCCTGTGCAGAACCTGTGGATGCTGTAGATTGAGAAGGTTTCCTGTAACTTGATACACCAATAAACTCCTCTGCAATAGTGGTAGGAGTTTTTTTGTGACCTTTTGAATCTACCTCTGCGTGTGGTAGATAACGACAAAGACGTTTGAATTCATTGAGGAAGTCAGTTACATATTCTTCCCTTATGAGGTATATATTTCTCTTTTGCTCATTTTTCTTTTGTTCTATTTCGAAATATGTCACTGCTCTACGACAGTCTTCCTTTGGTACGACAGTTCCATCTGACCTTACATATTGGAAATTCTCATTCACTACCATTCCTTCATCTAAAACTTTCTCACCTGTAGTTGCAAATATCTCTATAGATTCATAGTGACTGATTTGATCTACATCACCATAATGTTTTAGTGTGTAATTATATAAGTCTTGACGATTCATTGGCCAATCTTCATTTATATTAATAATATTGTTAATGATCAACACCATCCAGTCCAATCCAGAGTCACCATAGAATTTACGTGCTACTTGATCAGGTCTTTCACCTTCACCTATGGAATACTGTGTGAATCCTAGAAGACTTCCAAGAAGATGATCTTTTATTTTAATACGACGGAAGATGTTACGAGTCAGTTGATAAGGATGATTTCCTTCTTGAATCGTTCTGTTACGTACGTAAACTTTTGGTAAGTATTTGAAGTATGCCATTAACTTTGTACCATTTCTCTTGTAACAAATTGAGTCTCTTTAAAAGTTAACTCAAGGTTCATAGATACAGGACCGTAATCGTGATAGGTATCAGCGAGGTTCTTCAATGATATGTATCCTTGACCGTCACCAGCAGCATCAATTTTAAGGTCAGATAGTACAACTTTTGTAGGATATCTGACTAACTTTGAAATGCCAGCAGGTTTGATAGCAGAGAAAGAACCACTCTCAGATTCTGTTGCTTCAACTCTTACGATTGCAAGTCTAAAGATGTCTGGGATGTTTAAGTATCTTGCACCACCGATACTACCTCCACCTGTACCTAAGAATGTATCAGCAGCACCTTCAAATTCATCTGAACCAGAAGAATATGTTGGAAGCATTCTTTCTCTCAATGTAGATACGATTCTATAACATTCTTGTGCTTCCTTAATGTTGCGAGGTGCCATTTTAAAGGAGAATGAATGTGATCTGTATTGCACACCACGGAATGTAACTTCCTGATATGGGTTGAAGATCTTCTTAGATGTGATCGCCATTAGATCATCACCAGTTAAGTTACTTTCAGAACCAAGTGCTGAGTTTACTGCACCTAACGCTGTTGCTGCTGTGTTCATCAAGAACTGTGGTTTAGCAGTACCAGCTAGTTTCTGTAATGCATCAGTAGCACTCTCAGGTGTAATCTCACCTCCCTGTGCCAGATTTGCTGCTGTTGATGCACCTGTTACACCTGCAACACCCAACGTAGCAGTCTCATAGTTTGCTCCATATTGTTCATTTAAGCCAGGAGGGAGGTAAAGATAAATAGTTTTGAACAAGCTACTAATATCGTTATTACCTGCTACTGGGTTCGTACCCGATGCTCCATCTCCCACCCAAGTGTATGGGTTAGCACTACCTGTACCTTGCGTTTTAAAGATTTGGATACGTAGGTAATCAATGTATTGAGTGTCAACAGTATCTTGCCCTCTGATATTATTTTTTGACTTACTCACTTGAGCTGGTAACTCTCTCGGATACACCAAAGGTGCACCACCGCCACTGGAAGTCGTCGTTACGTTATCATTTTCTATCTCATTTGCCATTAAAATGTCCTATAAAACGAAGCAAGGAAGATTCAAGCCACGCAATCCTGGCAAGTATAAAGGGGATCCTAGTAACATTATTTATAGATCTTCGTGGGAAAAGAAATTTATGCTATGGTGTGACTGTAATTTAAACGTTCTGGAGTGGGGTAGTGAAGAGATTGTTATTCCCTATCGGTCTCCCCTTGATCGTAGGGTTCATCGGTATTTTCCCGATTTTTATGTCAAATCAAGAGACAAGAACGGTTCGACCGTCAAGAGACTCATTGAAGTTAAACCTTATGCTCAGACTAAAGCACCGAAACCAGGACGTAAGACTAAGAAACTTCTAACAGAGATTGCTACTTGGGGTGTGAATCAAGCGAAGTGGAAAGCAGCGAAGGAATATTGTAAGGATAGACGATGGGAATTTGTGATATTAACTGAGAACGAACTAAAGGTATGAGCCTATTCGAAGACATAAAAGATCTTTCTGGAGGAAAACCACACGGTAATGTGTGGTGGAGAAATCAGCTGTTCTGGGCTCTCGAAGGTGCTGACGGTCCTATACCAACTACTGCTGTTACATTTACATATAGAGCAGAGTATGGAGAAAAGATGAGGTTTTGGGATAAATATCCTATGGTATATATTTTAGGGGAAAGTGGTCAGCACTTTTGGGGTGCAAATGTACACTATCTCCAACCAGCAGCAAGGAGTGCTGGTTTTAGTGTAGCAGCACCTCCCCAAACAATACATAAATACCTACGTAGTAATGTAATCAGTCCTCTAAAGAAGATCCCAGAGTCTGAATATGATGATATAGGTTTACTTCCAACTGAACAATGGATCTCCACTATCAATGGAGTTCAAGTACCTATCCCAAGTGCAATAGTGTATAAAAATTACCTCTAATGGCAACACCAAATTCATTTACAGTCTTTAAAGATATCACAGGCAACGGATATAATGAGCCAACGTTGGCAAATTTATACTCTGTGGAGTTTGGTTTACCTGCTATCATAGGTCATTTACCTGGTTTTGAAGTGGATGTACAGAGTTGGTATAATCATATGAATTATTTTGCTGACGCTGTAAGTATCCCTTCACGAAACATCACTACAGGAGACATCAAGAACGTAGGAATTGGTAGGAAATATGCTACAGGACAGACAGAGAATCAGTTAACTATAAGTTTTATGTTGACAAAAAGTTCTTGGCACAGGAACTTCTTTGAAAAATGGATGCAGAAGATAGCACCAGACTCTGAGAATAGAGTTGGTTTCTATGATGATTATACGACTGATATATATGTTAGAAAGTGGGAACGTGGTTCCAACTATCTGAATCACGTCAAACAAGGTGGGACAGATTACTTTTCAAGAATGAACAAAGCTGTTGGTATCTATCAATTCGCTAAATGTTTCCCAGTTAATATGGGTGGACTAGAATTTAGTAACGATGGTGGTGGTGTCTTGAAGATGAGTATGTTGTTCAACTATGAGAGATATAGATTCACAACCAAAGTTCAGAAACCTAAAGACTGGACTGAGGATAAAGTTATAACAGAGAATTTAGATGTTGCACAAGCGTTAGGGCTTGGAACTGATACAAACACTCAGTTTGGCATCTAAATAGTATTACTGAATTGTAAACCCTTAAATATGCCTTTACCAACCCTTAGCATTCCTGATTACGAATGCGTACTTCCATTTGGACAGAAAGTAACTTATCGACCCTTCCTAGTTCGTGAAGAGAAATTGCTCTATATGGCAATGGAGACTCAGAATCAGAAGGAAATGATTAAAGCGGTGAAAGAGATCATCAAGAACTGTACTAATGTCAAAAACGTTAACACACTAACAACATTTGATATTGAATATCTCTTCTTGAAGATTCGTGGTAAGTCTGTTGGAGAAGTAAGTGAGTTTAAAATCACTTGCCCTGATGATGAAAAGACTACTGTTGATGTGGAAGTCAACCTAGATGATGTAGAGATCCAAATCCCAAAAGATCACTCCAATAAGATTAAACTAAATGATGAAATTACTTTGACGATGAAGTATCCTTCATTAGATTCTTTCGTTAAGAATAATCTAACTGATAATCCTGGCATCGATGATGTGTTCAAACTAGCAGCAGATTGTACTGATACTATCGCTGAAGGTGATGAACTACACGAAGCAAAAGATTACAAGAAAGCAGAACTAATTGCATTCTTTGAAGGTATGAACTCCAAACAGTTTGGTGATGTTCAGAAATTCTTTGAGACTATGCCTAAGTTATCTCACGAGATCGAGGTGTTCAATCCAAAGACTGAAGTTAAGAGCACTGTTACATTGGAAGGACTAGCAGCTTTTTTCGAATAGCCCTAGCTCACGACTCTCTATTGAACTTGTATGAGGTTAATTTTGCCCTTATGCAACACCACAAGTACAGTCTAACTGAACTTGAGAATATGATGCCTTGGGAAAGAGATGTGTATGTGAACTTGTTAATCAGGTATCTTCGAGAAGAAGAAGCGAGACAGAAACAAGCACAGGGCACACAGACCAACTTATAGATGGCAGCTTTAAAGATCAGATCCTTTTTACCCGCGAAAACCACTGGTGATATTCGCACTGATCCTGCAGCCGCAATGACAACCTCTATTAACCGTCTTGGGTTTGTTGTAGAGGATATTGGACATATCATCGCTAAGATGCATATGGATAAGTTGCAGTGGTTAGATGATCAGAAAGATGCAAGGAAATTAGCGAAAGATCAAGAAAGGGAATCAAAAATAGAGAAAGAGGTAGAGAAAGAGGTAGAAGTAGAAGATAAAAAGGCAGGAGGTGTGCAGAGGAAGACTGGTGGTTTCTTACAGAGACTACTTGCACCCTTTATGTGGATTGGGACGAAGTTACTGACATTCTTTGCGTTGAATTGGATGGCAGATCCAAAGAACGGAAAGTTTATTAAGACAGTCCTACCGTGGATAGGTAAATGGTTAGGGACATTCTGGAACGTATTATCTACTGGTGTTAATTGGATATTAGAAGCATTTGGTGAAAAATCGCCTGTAATGGGAGCATTGAAGATATTTGGTGGTATTGCTGCACTCTTCGCAGCAGACAGAATCTTAAGACCTTGGAAGTTGATTGGTGATGTCAATAAACTTAGAAAATTAGTTAGTAATGATGCCAATAAGAATCAGCAGACTAACCAGAGTCAGCAGATGACCAAAAGGCAGATTGCCAAGCAAAGACTGAAGAATATTAATCAGATTAAAGCTAAAAACAAGAGGATTGCCAAACTCAGAAGAATGAGGAGAATGGGTAAGGTGAAGATGGGTAGATTTGTGAAAGGTGGTGGTTTATCTGCATTGGCTGGTGTTGCATCTTTTGCTGGTAGACTCAGTGCAGGTGATAGTGTACAGAAAGCAGCAGGTGGTGGTATAGGTGCAGCAGTCGGAGGTGTTGCTATGACTGCTTTGTTAACACCTATACTCGGACCTTTCGCACCATTGGTAGGAAATCTGCTGGGTGGATTTATTGGAGATAAGATAGGTGCATTCATCGGTGATGCCATAACTCCTATCATAGCTCCCATAAAAGACTATTTTGTGAACATATGGTGGCCAGCTATGAAGGCATTCTTCACGCCTTTAGCTACCACGATCGGGGAATATATGGAAGTTGCTATCCCTGTGGTGAAGATGGTTTGGACGAAAATACAACCATTCTTGTCTGAAGGATTGAAAAATGTTGGTAAATTCTTGACCGAAGGACCTGTTGGAAAAGCAATTCAAGCATTGATCTGGTTGGTAAAAACAGGTGCGTGGATCTTGGGTGGACTGGTGAATGGTATAGCCAAGGTTATAGGAGGATCCCTTAACACGTACAACCGTGTATTTGGTGATGAAGAGACGAAAGCTGATGCTCAACTGGAAAATGAAAACTATGACGTTAAGAATTTAAACGAGCAGTTAGCAAAACTGAAAAAGAACAAAGAGAAGAAGGGTGGTGGAAAGAGATCAGTCTGGTTTGGTGTTGATGGTGTCGTACGTACAAGTAATGGTGCACCAGGTATGCATATAGGAAATGGTCACGGTCATCCTTTTGGTTCAACCATTGACGAAAAAATCAAGCACTGGGAAGAGGTTTTGATACCCCACGCTAAACAGAAGGCAGCAGAAGCTGCACAAGCTGTGGAAGATCTTGAAAATTCTGGTGGAAATGTAGAAGCATTAACTACATTTACTGATAAGGAACTTACAAGAGGTGATCACGTAGTTACATCTCCAGCTTTGGTTGAGAGATGGGGTAAGATTCACAAGGGTGTTGATATTGCTACAGATATAGGTGAAAAACTTTACACATTTATGGATGCAGTTGTAGATCAAGTCGGTACAGAAGGAGCCACAAAAGGATATGGTAATTATATCGCATTTACCACTAAGGACGGTATAGGACAGTTCTATGCACATATGAATAAGATGTCAACGTTGAAAGATGGACAGAAGATAAAGAAAGGTACACAGGTGGGTGAAGCAGGTAACAGTGGTGCATCAACAGGACCTCACCTTCACTGGGAGACTGCTACTAACCCTGCTGATGTTGGTTATGGAGGTCCGAGCATCTTTGACCCATTGTCAAAATATGGCAAAGAATCACCATTCTCAGGTAAGTTAGAACCAGTATCTGATTACATTGTTGGAGGAACAGGTGGTGCTGAGAATCTAAATAAAGAGTTAGTGCAACGTTCTGAAGCTGAGTCCTCAGCTGAGTTCCGAGGTGGTACCACAGAGACAATGTACATTGTACAACCTGTGTTACGTGACATTGTTCAACAGAACAGTGGTGACAAACTCGTGGCAGTTTCCAGATACGGAGATGATATCTAATGGCTACAGTAAGATTCTATAAATACGTAACTCCACCGAAGGGTGAGACTAAGATTACTGTTGGTAATAAGACTGTTGCTGGCACAAGTTTTTCTACGACAATTAAATCACTTAATTCATTAGGAGCAACAGTTAACAGTATTGCTGCTGCATTAAAAGGTCTAAAAACTCAACAATTAAAACAGGCAAAAGACGCTGCTGATCGTGCAAAGTTATTGGCAGATCAGAATAGAGAAGCAAATATAGAAGCACAAGACCCAGATAATGCTTCGGGTAACGTTGTAAAGAATATTGCTAAAGGTGGATTAGGATTTCTAGGTAATTTGCTGAAATTCTTTAAAACACTTATTACGTTTGCTGCATTAGATTGGTTGTCAAAACCAGAGAATAGAGAAAGTATCATACGAACGTTTAAACGTCTGAAAGCGATGTTTATATGGATCAGAGATACGATGGGTAAGTTGTATAACTGGATCACAACTAACTGGGATAGAGCATTTGGTAAAGATAAGACCTTGATGGAAAGGATCCAAGGTGCAGGTAGTTTGTTGGCAGGTGCTGCTATTGCTCTTGCAGGTCTATCATTCCTTACAAATCCACTTGGTACCATAAAAGCATTTGTGGGTATCTTGAAGATGGTCGGTGGCGGTATTATGAACCTAGGAAAAGTTCTAGGTGGTACTGGGCTTGGTAGAGCTGCTATAGGTATCGGTATTGGTATAGGTGCATATCAGAATGTAATGAATGATGAGAACTTTGAAGGTCCTGAAGAAGATAGGAAAGCTGCTGCTATTGGAGCTGGTGTTGGTGGTACAGGTGGAGCAATGCTCGGAGGACAAATAGGTGCTCAGTTCCTAGGTCCTGTTGGTGGTATGGTTGGATCTGCATTAGGTGGTTTCTTAGGACAGAAAGCAGGTAAGTTCTTCGGACCTATTGCTAAGAAGTGGTTCGAAAAATTAAAAGAGATATTTGATACGATGAAAGAATGGTTGGATAAGTTCTTAGCACCACTAAAAGATGCATTTACAAATTTATTTAAAGCACTCGGACCTGTAATACAGACTATTGTTGATAAGATAAAACCAATGATGCCTATGATTGAGAAAATTATGGGATTCTTAGGTAAGATAGTCTTCGGACCTCTGATACTGTTGATGAAAGGTGTCACGGCTCTGTTGAAGAAGATACCTATTGATGCTGAACTGGATAAGATTAAGACAGATTCTGATGACGCACTAAACCAATTAGATGATCCTAATAGTCAACCAGAATTAAGTAAGGGTGGATTTATTCCTAGGAGAACTATTGCTCCTATGAAGTTCCCTGAGTTTAGTAAGGGTGGTTGGATCACAGGACCTCAGTCAGGTTATCCTGTATCACTTGATGGTAAAGGTGTAGATTTTATAGGTCACGGTACAGAGTATGTTGCAAAGAGATCTGCTGGTGGATTTGTTATTCCTGTAGATACACCACATACACGTAGAGATCCTGGTTTAACGAGTCGAAGAGCAGCACAAGCTCAGAGAGCTGGTTTTAAATTACCTGGTCGCTCTGCTGGTGGTAAGATAAATGCAAAACCAACATATAATGTAAGCATACCTAAGACATATCGTTTCAGAGAATATTCTCAAGGTGGTTTCTTCAGTGATATGAAGACTAGGTTCACGAATAAGATGGATGATATATCCAGTTCTGTTCTGAATATGGCAGAAAATCATCCAAATGAGAATGTTCGTGACTTGGTAAATAACGTAGTGATACCTATAGCAAACAAGACAGGAAACTCTCTTTCTAACGCATTCTCCAGAGTTAAAGACATAGCTGGTAGAGCTGGTCAGAACAATTTGGAAGGTTCAGTTAGAACTATGGTTGCACAAGCAATGGTAGTACCTCCAACTGTCACAGGTGGTGGCGGTGGGAATGAAGTTCCTGTTATACAGGACATTCCAAGAAATCCATCTTCAGAGTTTCTTATCAGTAGATTTGGTAGGTCTGCTGAAGAGAGTAGTCCAGTAAGTAACTTCTTATGAGTAGCGAAGAACTTCCAATACAACCGAAAGGATATAATCTATTAAGATTTAACCTTGTTATGAGGGATGAGTATGATCCTGATGCTCAACTGTCAGAGACTGATGGTGGTGAGGATCTTATTGATCTTAGAAAGGTTTGTTCTGGATGGAATTATATTGAATCAATCAATTCACCGTCTGTACGGATGGAGTTTGCTATCTATGATACTCTCGATCTTATTAGTACACTGACTGGTAATGAACTCATTCAACTTACTATAGAAACTGACTCTGCACCTGATCAATCATTAGAGATTGAACAAAGGATTTTCAAGATAGGTAACGTAGTTAAATCTGAAAGAGCAGTTGCATATATGATCTATACAGTCTCTCCAGAGACACATAACAATGAAACAAACAAGGTATTTAAAGTATTCAAGGACGATCTTGGATCATCTCACGTTGACTGGATTCTTGAGAATAAATTAAAAACATTTGGTAAGACAAATGTAGTTGAACCTACCAAAGGTAACTTTAATTTTATTGCTTGTACTTGGAGACCCTATGATTGTATTTCATATATCTCAGATAAAGTAGTAAGTTCAACAACAAATACTGCTGGTTATGTGTTCTTTGAGAATAAGAATGGATATAATTTTAGTAGTATTGACTGGTTATGTTCTGACAATAATCCTACAAAGACACAACCTCTTAAGTTTACTTACGAACAGGCAAACGTTGGTGAATCAGATTTTAACGCATATAAGATTGAGCAACTTGTATTCCCAGACAGAGCAAATCACCTAGAGAAGATGAGATCTGGAACTTATAGTAATACAGTTCTTGGTCTTAAGGTTCCTTCTCTTAGTAGTGGTAACTTAGATAATCCTGGTGATGGTGGTACAGAGACTAAAGAAGGTGATGCAGTTGAACAGACAGGTGGTAGTGGTTCTATTAAAGAACCTCTTCATATGGGTTTAGATAAAGTTTATGGTGTAGCTCAGCAAGCTGGTGGTATCTTAAATGATTCATTCCCATATCCTAAAGTCAACCAGAAATTCTTTGAAGACACACGACCAACACGTACAAAGATACGTGCATTGCCAGGTATGAAGAATTCACAGAGTGGATCAGATTCTACAGGTGGTGCTGCTAATATGGACTTTGATACTGTGTGGGCTTCAGCATACGCTTACTCCAGATATCAGCTTTTGAAAGCAATAACCCTTGACATAACTGTACCTGGTAATGTAGGATTGTATGTAGGTATGGTTATACGAATAAATATTCCTGCAAGTTCTAAGGAAGAAGAGAGGACAGTAGAGGATCCTGTTTACTCAGGACTGTACTTAATCACTGGACTTAGACACAAATATACACCAGAAGGTATAACAACCATTCTAAACTTATCCAAAGATAGTATTATTTCTTAACTCTTATGGAATCAATCGAAAAACACATTCAAAAAGATAAGGACATCGTTGATGATCCAACGATGAACCCTGCTGCACGTAGGCACGCAAAAGAAGAACTGCACGACTTGGAAGAATATGCAGAGCATCATAAAGAAGAGATTGCTGCTGGTGATCATCACGATCCAAACGCACTAGAACTTTGGTGTGATCAGCACCCAGAGGAACCAGAATGTTTAGTGTATGACGATTAGAAGATTATGGCGAATCTGGAAATACACTCTAGGTTCATTCAGTGATGAGAAAACTAAACGCTACGACAATACGGTTGCAATGGTACGTACGTTTATATTCGCTACATACTTAGTAACTAACTGCTTCATTGTAAGTGGTGTGATTAGACATTGGAACAACTAAATTATGGCAGTACAAAGTTTTGTCGCAGGTGGCAAAATCGATGAGGATATCGTCGATGGTGTTATGGAGTTTTGGAATGATTGTACTTACTTAGATAAAGTACCAGGTGAAAGTAATCACGGTGCTAATAAGATTATCAAAGAATCTACAGATATGGCAGTTCCTTCCTTTATAAAGGATCCTAGGATTGTCAAGTATTTGGATGCAGTACAAGGTGCAATAACTTTATATGTGGATCAATATCCTTGGGCTTCTATGTCTGAGTTGGAAATCATTGAACCATTTAATATACAGCATTACAAACCAGGACAGGCATTTACACAACCACATACAGAAAGATGTTCATCTGATAAGACAACATCGTTTAGACACCTTGTTTGGATGACATATCTAAACACAGTGGAAGAAGGAGGAGAAACCCAATGGGTTCACCAAGATCTAGCAATTAAACCAGAGAAAGGTGTAACGTTATTGTGGCCGTGTGATTGGACACACGTTCATCACGGAGTAGTTGCTCCTAAAGAGGATAAATATATAGTAACAGGATGGATATCTTACGCTTGATAGATGGTATTAAAGATTGACGCTATAGGTAAATCGGATGTAATGGGTCGCGATGGTTTCACCTGGTGGGTGGGAGAAGTCGAAGACAACGTTGATCCGCAGAAGATTGGTAGAGTTCGTGTTCGTATTATCGGTTGGTACACTGGTGCTGGTCGTAAAGAAGCATACACACAAGAACTTCCTACCGCAGATTTACCGTGGGCAGTTGTATTACTACCAAACGATCAGGCAGGTATCAAGAATACTGGATCTAAGACTGAGCTACAGGTCGGTGCTCAGGTGATTGGTTTCTTCCTTGATGGGGAAGAAGCACAACTACCTGTCGTGTTAGGAAACTTCCAACACTTCAGAAATATATCTGATCCAGAGTCCGAGGATGATAACCCAGACACTACAGTACAGACTGGTGCAACGACTGTTGCTGATCCTACACTCGCCAAGAAAGATGAAGAAATGCCTGAGCAAGCACAGGCACTCAATGGTGAGGTAGCACATCAAGGTAATAGTTTTGTTGCTGTTGCTGAAGACACGCCAGGTGATGAGACTGGAAATGAAGAAAAGACACGTGGTCTCATTAATCAGTTAAATGGTGATTCACCAGGTAATGTCTATACCAATCCTATTCATATCTCTAACGAAGCATTTGCCATTGGTGATGGACTTACAGGTCCTAGAGGTGAAGGTTTTGAAAAAGACTTGGAAAGGATGTTAACAGAGTTTGGTCAGTTATCAGGTAGTATCGCCAAAGATGCACAAAATAATTACGTTTCTATTATCTCAGGTAAAAAGATTAGAAACGATCTTCTCACTGCTAACTTAGATAGAATAAAAACAGCCACCAGTAATATGATTACTGGAATTATGAGTTCCCTAAAGAACATAATGGCTTCAGCAATCGAGGGAGTTGTAGATGCTATTCTTGGTGCTATTCCAATTCCTATGGGTATCGTTACTAAACTTCTAGCATTCGCTTCATCTATCGCTGAGAAGTTTTGTATGTTTGAGACATCCCATTTGCTAGGTGTAATTTCAGGTGCACTTGGTAACATTACATCATTTGCAGATAGCATTGCTGAGAACGTAGTTACTAAAGTTGTTGGTGGATTTGCTGCTTCAGTACAAGATACAGTTGACGGAGTTCTTTCAAAGATTCAAGGTGGTGTTGCTAAGATCACTGATGTGATGAACAAGGGACTTGCTGCTCTCAATACTATTAAAGGTAAGTTTGATATAGTTACAGGTGTATTTACGAAATTAATGAATTTTGACTTTAAGAATCTAAACTGGGGTGGTTTAGTTAAAATTCTTTTAGGTATCCTTGCAGCATTATTAGGTAATAAAGATTGTGGTAGAAAATATAAACCTCCGAAACAAAAGTTCTGGTTGCCGATGCTTGGAACGAGTACGTGTAATTCTGTACCAGAATTCTTACAACAGGAATATGAAATCCAACAAGGTGGTGAAACCACTGGTGGTTCTGGATGGCAAGGAAAGTCAGGTGACTTCTTCAGTACCTTGTTACAAGGTTTAAAAACTGAGAACGTAAAGGCAGAATCATTTATGAATGGTGCGATGACTCTGCAAATATCTGAACCAGGTAAAGAGCAATCTATCATTCAGCACACAGGTGGACAGACTACTATTGCACTTGCTGACGGTAACCAACATAGAAATATGCCTGGTAATGATACTAAGGTAGTTGGACGTGATGAGTGTACTAACGTTAAAGGTAATAAGGTTGTAACTATTGAGGGTGACTATACTCTTAAAGTTATGGGTGACTTTAACATTGAGATTGGTGGTGTTGAGAATAAATTTATGTCACAAGGATCAAATGATTCTGAAGAGGTACAACAGAACAAGAGTTCAATAACATATGCAGGTGATCATACTGTTAACTATGAGGGTAACTATGAATTACAAGCACCTAACATTACTTTCAATGCTGTACAAGACATCACATTAGAAGCACAGGGATCTATATCAAATAAGGCAACTGGTCTATTGAATAGTATTTCTGGTGAACTTATCAACGAGTGTGCTTGGAAGACTGAATTCATTAACAGTGTTCACTATAAGAACGTGGCACTTATGAATATGTTACCAGGTATTACAGGTGTAGTTAATATTGTTAAAGGTCCGACTCTATCAATCAATGGTACAGGTATGGGAACCAACCCAATGCCAGCAGCACAGATCAATGTTATTGAAGCAACCACACCTGGTGGTATTGTTGATATCATCAATGGTACCTCTGGTGGTCGTTTGACTATGGTCAACACTTCCAAAGGTGGTATCGGTGAATTCGTTAATGCAGCAGGTGGAGCAATTATGAACAACGTGACTAATGGTGTAGCAACATACAACGTTGGTACAGGAGTTTACACCGCAGGTTGTGGTGGAGGTCCTGCTCAATTCTATGGGTTGCCAATTTTATTAAATTAGTATATAATATATTTGTGCCTGATCAGCACATCGGGAGTGACTGAATAAACTTACTGGCATATAGCTGGTTAAGGTGATGAGACACAGGTGGTGCTGCTGCGAAAGCAGAATCGACTTACCAGTCGGGTCTCAGGCAGAGGAGTTTTTCTAAACTGTAGAAATGCCCTCCTCTTGTCGGTACACAGGAATCCGACCTCCCTCTTTCTTTTTCGAGGTACTTATGAGCAGACGACAGTACACAGTTAAACTAAAAAGACCTCATAGTGCAGTTCCGTTGTACGAGTACGTAGACGACTGCCTAACACCGCAAGAAGCGGTAATGCGTGCTGAAGCACGAACAGGTCTAAAACACTTCGTCGTTTATCCTTCTTAACGATGGATGAAGACGAATTAAACTATATAATTTTTGAATACCTTGACCTCCTTATGGACTCACAAGATTTATGGTTAGATTATGTCTGGATTAACATCGTACAACGATCTATATCCCTACAGAGTTCTGACGGAAACATTGAAAAGATTAGATTTAAGTGGGATAAAGAAGGTGCTGAAGGATTTCAAGAAAGTGTGCGACAAATCTGTGAAGATGTGCCACCCGATCAACGTTGTTTTATCGAAAAATGAATAGATTAAACTATCAAGAAGCAGTAGAGAATATTGCTTTTACATTAAAACTTGCATCAAGAGGTACACCTTTTGTTGTAGAATGCCCAGAGGGAAACGTATTGATTACCCCTGTGGCAAACAAACCATTAGAACTGGTGGATGATGAGTTACGTGAACAAGAAAAGGCAGCACAGTATCATAACGGACCTCTACCTATGCCTGGTGTGAACCTTCCTCATCAACACGAAGTAGCAGCATTCGCAAGGGAGGAAACTCAACGTGCTTTCAAAGACATTTCTTGAATTAATTTGTCATAAGTGGGATAATTTGCAGCAAGCACAGTGCTGGCCAAATGAATTTGCACACGTCCATTATGATTGGTGGATGGATAATGGTATATTACATTCAAAGCAATGGTATGATTGGAACGGTGAAGTCTATAGACAAAGGACTCATTCATTAGAAGATGTTAATGAACACGAAATGATTCTACACATTCGTGAATCAAAAATGCATCTAGTATTCAAGACAGACGATGAAGGATCACCAGCTCTTATAGGATTGACACCACCTAACTCATACAATGCAAACGGAATTAAGATAGAGACAACAATAACTTTAGATTCAGAAACATATACATCATTTGATAAAGGAACTACACCAGAAGGTGAGGTTCTCTGGGGTAAGATTCCTAGTGCTTTTATTTTTAAACATACATAATGAAGATCAATGGATGAGTTTCTTGACACGCTAGTACATCACTGGCATAATCTAAGACAAGCACAATCAAGTCCTACATCATTTGCTTATGTACATTATCTTTGGTACTATGACGAGGGTGTTCTAAAAACAAAACAGTGGTACGATTACAATCCGAACGAACCTTACCGAGAACGAACCCACAAAGTATACGAAGGTAAAGATAATACTATTATATTAGAGACAAATGATGCAGCAGATACTATTTGGACTACCAAAGCAAACGGATGGGTAGGAGTTACCGATCCAAATTGGAAGCATCCAAAAGGTTATACTGTTAAAACTAAAGCAACTCTCGATAAAAGTGGTGTCTTTGCCACAGATGACAGAGGTTGGGATGTGCAAGGGAATTCACTCTGGGGTTCAGATAAAGGTCCGTTCGTATTTGAACAATGCATTACAAAGTCACAAGCGATTACTACATCATCAGGAATCAGGGATTAGTAAAACTATACTTCATTAATGGAGTAGCATTTACATTTGAAGAGATTGATAATCCTTCTCAAGAATTAGTAGAAGAATGCGAGAATAAAATAACTTATAGAATGGAAGATTTGTACCATAATTCACAGTATTTAATTATGGAACAGTGCCATCCTCTACTGTTTGAAATGGAAGAACTGTGTGAAGGTGAAATCCCTTATTAATACCAAGGTTGAAAGTGGTATAAATAAAACTGTATCAAATAGTGTGCAGAGTTAGTGGGAACAAAAAGAATTTCACAATTAGACACTTTGGCAGACGGAGTATTGACAGGTGAAGCGATTCTTCCTGTTGTTATTTCAGATCCCCTGATTCCTAACCGAAAAGCGAAGATCAATCAGATATTCAAAGGTGTAGGAGCAGGTAGTCAGTCACAGCCTGGTCTATGCTTCGACTTGGACAGGGACACAGGTCTCTACCAAGATTCGTATAATGAGTTGGGTATTGCATTCGGTACATCATCGATGTACTATAAAAAGCAAGACAACGCAGATGGTAGTGCCACGATCAGATTGATCGCAGGTGACACTACATCGTCTAATGTGAACATCGATATGAGACCACAGGGTTCTGGTAAGTTCCTTGTTAACGGTCCTGCTGAGTTCCAAGACACCAACTTCTTCCTTGCTGACGATCAGAACCCTGATAAGAAAGCGAAGTTTGAAATCTCTGGTGTATCAACTGGAGCAGGTATTAGATCATTTGCTCTACCAAGCACAGGTAGTTTTACATCTACAACTCTGGTAGGTAATGACACCTCACAGACTTTAAGTAATAAGACTATTATCATTCAAGATGGTAACTTCCAGATCGTTGGTTCATCTAACTCTGGTAAAATTGCTTTATTTGAAACTGACTCTTGGGAAGCACCTGTAACTCACATCTATAGATTACCTGACTATGGTACTTCGGCATCACAGTCAACTATCATTGATACTATTACTGAGCAGAATATCAGTAATAAGAACCTGATTAATCCCTCTATTTCTAATATTGCATCGGGAGATCCAGATAACCCAACTCCAAAAGTTACATTCTTATCTGGTGATCTAACATCAGATCGTATTGTTACTTTCCCTGACCAATCACTAGAAGTTGCAGGTACTGAAGCAACTCAGATTTTCAAGAACAAAGACTACGCTGACGCTAGGTTTGCAGACGCAACTGACGTTACTAAACGTATTCTATTTGACTTATCTGGTTTACCAGGTGCTACAATCCTACGCTATGCATTTCCACATCAGTTGTTGAATGTATCACTAGGAAACAACAACACACTTGTTACAGAACTTGCACAACAGGTGTTGGATAATAAATCCATTAGATCATTGAAGTTGGTTGATGAAGAGAACGATCAGAACCAAATTCATTTCGACCTAAGTAATATCGAAGGAACTAAGTCAATTAGTTTCCCGAACGCAAGTGCAACACTATTATCTACTGAAAACGTCGGCACCTTGGGTGTTAGTTTCGGTGGTGAAATTTCTGCTCCTGACTTTGGTGGCAGACTCAGACTTACAAATCATTTCTTCGCAGGATTCTAAAAAATGGCAGCAGGAAGACTAGCAGCATTATCTCCAGGAGCAACAACAGCATCCGTATTGTATTCGACTAACGTAGACACGACAGCGAGTACAGTATTACACGTTGCAGAGAGAGGTAACTCAGCAGCTACATACCGTGTTGGTCACAAAGACTATACACAAGTTTTAACTTTGGATGCAAATACATATAAATTCGAAAGGGGAAACCCAGTATCTAACTATAAGATTCAGATCGCACCTGGTATCACAAGAAGTAATGCAACACCTGGTTTAGCAGTTTCATCAGACGACACAGCAAAGAAAGCGAAGATTCTTGATGCATATGTCGCTACAGGAACTATTACAAACTACGTTAAAGTGTTGACATATAGTTCTGTTGGTACTAACGCTGCTGGACAAACTGGAACATTCCAAGGTGGAGAGACTCTCACAGGTGGAACTTCTTCTCTTACTGCAACCTTCAGAGGAACAGGAACTGGTGGTGCGATGAATATCGAGATCGATGATATCACTACAGGTGCAACATCACTTAAAATTGTAAACGGATCAGCAGTAGAATCTGGTGGATCAGCAGTACCACATTATTTCGTGCTTGATCAGACACCTGCGACAGGTTATGCTACTGAAATTCTACAGACAACTACATCATTAACTTTCTATCAAGGAGCAACTGGTGGTGCGACTGTTGGAGTTACACGTGGACTGTTTGGAACTACAGCAGGTCCTCATAGAGCAGGTCAGAACGTTAACTTATATACAGATCAAGCAACTACAACAACACTAAACACTGGTGGAGCACAGTTGGCAGCAGGTGCTACGACTGTTCCTGTTGTTGATGGTACACAGATCGTTTCTGGTCAGTATTTTAGAATTGGAAACGAGATTCTACTTGCTACTACCGTTCTTGCTAATGACGTTACAGTTGCACGTGGACAGTGGGGAACTACTGACGCTGCACATAACGATGGATCTACAGTCACTCCTATGACTCAATCTGCAAACCAAGGATTATTCCAATGGTTTGACACTGCTGAGACATTAACAGGTGGTACATCAAACGCAACTGTTGACACACAGTTCACTGCTACATCAAGTGCTTTATTCACTACTGGATTTGTTTGGGGAACCACATCTGGACAGGAGGTAGTACCTTCTGAATTCACAATGGATGTGGATCGTACTTATTTGTTTGATCAGGCAGATTCAAGTAACACAGGACTACCACTAAGATTCTCAGATACACAGGAAGGAACTGGTGCTGCTGTACCAGGTACTGAATACACGATTGGTGTTACAAAGACAGGTACTGCTGGTACTGATGGAACGATTCAAATTGTTCCAACCAGTAACACACCAAACCCACTGTATTACTATGCTGAAGGTGTACCGTCTACAGTTGGACAAACCAGTTATTCAAGTGGTGTTCAGGTAGTTCAGGATCCTATCTTCACAGAGATTTTCCTCTATGATGTAGATGGTACTTGGATTACTGGTGATACATTTAGTATTGGTACTGCATCACAAACTGTTGGTACAGTAACAGGTGGTAAGTATGGTCACGTCGCTAAATGGAGTGGATCTGATCTATATGTAACACTTGGAGCTGGATCTGCTGCCTTTGCAGGTACAGATACATTTGTAGATACACCAAGAGAACAAGGAGCAGATAGAAATACTGCTACTGTTAGTTCCGTAACTGCTGCAACTGATCTTGAGACAGCAGATTATATTTTCTATGATTATGCTATTGGTGCAAATAGCACTAACGAACACAAAGGTGTTGTGGTCGGTCCTAATTCACATTTAATTGTATACGCATCCTCTGCAAATGTTTCATTCCAAGTCAATGGATTTGAAAATACAGTGAATGATTATACTTCTGTACATTATACACAAGCAGATGCTGGTGGAGCTGGTGGTGGAGGAGGAGCTGGAGCACCTGGAGCACCCTAATCCATAACGACATCTAAATAGACACAAGAGGATACTAGAGAATGGCACTAACCCGTCTAAAGAATATTATCACGTCGAGGACTGGTCGTATTATATACGTCAACCCCGACGACTTTGACGCATCTGATGCATATGATAACCGAGGTAACTCGGCACTACGTCCATTCAAGACATTGCAACGAGCATTTCTTGAAGTGGCAAGGTTCTCTTATCGTGTTGGTTTGAGTAATGACGAATTTGATGCTTTCAGTATATACCTATATCCTTCAGAGTATGTTTTAGATAATAGACCAGGTACAAACTTATATTCAGAGATCACACCATTTGACGAGAATACAAATTTTGATCTCACTTCTCCTAACAATATCCTATACAAATTCAACTCCGTAAACGGTGGAATCATCGTTCCAAGGGGTTGTTCTGTTGTTGGATCTGACCTTAGAAGAACTAAGATCATTCCTAAGTACGTACCATATCCTACACTACAGGCATCACTAGGAATTACATCAGCTAACGAACCTTCAACTTCTGCTATCTTTAGACTTACTGGTGGTACATATTTCTGGCAGATGTCATTTTTTGACGGTGACAACAATGGAGTTTACTACCGTCCTGACGTAGTTGATACCATTGCACCTAACTTCTCACACCATAAGATTACTTGTTTTGAATATGCTAATAATGATGACCTAGATTTATACTATCAAAAGATTTCAAAGGCATACGCTACAATTCCTGATACCTCTGGTACTATCGCTCAAGACCAATTACAGGCAAGAGTTGAAGAGAACAGAATTGTCGGTCCGATCTCCGATGAATTCAGAGTTTCTCAGATTATCAGAAATGGACAAACCGCCACAGCTTTTACAGTTGATATCCAAGATAACCCAAGCAACCACGGATTCTCCGTGGGTGTCGCTGTTAATATTTCTGGGGTTACTGGTCCTACTGAGACTGACTCTAACCTCTATAATGGCTCCTTCTTGGTAACGTCAGCACAAGGTAACCAGTTCACATATCAGATGTCAGCAGAACCTAGTGGTAACGCTATTGGTTCAAACGTTCTTGTTAAGGTTGAGATTGATACAGTTGACTCAGCATCACCTTACGTGTTTAACAACTCCTTACGTTCTGTATGGGGAATCAACGGTATGCACGCTGATGGTTCACAAGCAACTGGTTTCAAATCAATGGTTGTTGCTCAGTTCACTGGTATCTCACTACAGAAAGACGATAGAGCATTTGTTTTATATAACCCATCAACAGGTAACTACGAAGCACAGGCAGCAGGTTCAGGTGCACACATTAATGGACTATGTAAATATAGAAAAGGATGGAGACACAGACATATCTTTGCATCAAACGACGCTTTCATTCAGGTCGTTTCGGTGTTCGCTGTTGGATTTGGTGACCACTTCTTTAGTAAGTCAGGTGGTGACCTTTCAATTACTAACTCTAACTCAAACTTTGGTAACACATCACTTAGATCAACAGGATTTAAAGCAGCAGCATTTACCAAGGATAAAGCAGGTCAGTTAACACATATCATTCCACCTAAGAGTATTGAAGACGTACCAGAGATCTCTATCAACTGGGTTACATTTGATATTTCTAAGATCAGAGCAGCAGCAGACCCAACTAAGTTATATCTCTATGGTTATACAAATGAAAATGCAAAACCACCTTCAAAGATTCAGGGTTACACTGTAGGTGCTCGTAGAGATTCACCCACATTACCTGACAAGATTAACGTGTTGTTGATCGCTTCAGGTGCACAGCAACCCACAACTCACACTGCAAAGATAGATCCTTCAGGACCTGACGTTACAGGTACATCACCTGGTGACGATGCTTCACCTATTAAGTTTGATCCTAACCAGTCTAACTGGTATCTACAGGTTGACTCAAACCAGAACGACATCTATACCACACTGATCGCTAACTCACAATATCAGAACTTAGGATTCACACCTACATCATTTATCAGACGAGTACCAGATGCAAGAGACCTTAAGGATAGAATTTACAGATTTAGATATGTGTTGGACAAGGATGCGTTCCCGATTCCTAGAGAACCCATTACTGGTTTCGTATTACAACCTAGATCTTCAGAGACTAACTCACCTGCATATGACAAGACATACTACATCTATGAAGTAGAAATATTCCAGACATTTGAACGTGGTGTTAAAGATGGTATCTATTATCTTTCAATACTTAATGCTTCAGTAGCACCTGCAACTTCAAACTTTGATGACTTTGCGTTCTCACAGTATGCAGTGGACATTTATCCTACATTTGACAGAGACAACCCAGTTGCTGACCCTGCTGCTGCGGTATCTATTGCAGACAATGACATCCTTGGTAAGGTTACCACAACTGACGGTGCACAGCCCCAAGCGAACGAAGATACTAAACTTTCTATTACAAGAGAGACTGCACAGTTCTTCCTATTAGAACAGGAAAACAACTTAGGATACAATACTACGAGTAACACATTGAACAGTGTGGTAGTTACTGCAAGACTTGGAGATGAAGAGGAAAGAAAAGTTGCACTTAAATTGAACGCTGATAACTCTGTTGCACCACTGTTAGTTGAGTTACGAAGGTACTCAATTCTCAGAGCATCAGGTCATACGTTTGAATATCTTGGTTTCGGACCTGGTAACTACTCGACTGCATTCCCATCCACACAGGTGGAAGTGTTATCACCCACACAGGTTCGACTGTCACAGTCACTTAAAGAATCTGCGGGTGTTGCATATTATTCTGGTGTTAACAGTGATGGTGAACTATACGTTGGTAACCAGGTTATTAACCCGATTACTGGTCAGATCACCAACGAGGATATTGCACAGTTAAACGTTGTTGGTGAAGAGGGAACCACGATCCAAACATTCAGTGAAGTCGTTCTGACTGATAAACTGACTGTTATTGGTGGTGCATCTAACCAGTTAGAATCTGTGTTCTCAGGTCCTGTTACTTTCCAAAAGCGAATCAATGCTCAGGAAAATATTCAGACATTGAAGTTAACATATGCCAACGATGATGGAACTGTACTAAAGCAGTCGTTCCTAGCAGAAGATGATGGCACAGGTCAACCAGATATTGATTCGTCATTAGCATTTAATGATGGCGATATTATCTATAACATTGATTGGCAAGCTGGTGATTCATTAGGATGGATTTATGATACAGGTATCTGGTATAAGTTTGGTTTGACAGATACTACACCTATTACTGCACGTAGGTTCTCAGGTGTTACTAACTATGGTATTGGTATGGCTCCAGACGCATCCAACAGGATGAAGATTGCTGGTAATACTTACATTAACGGTAACTTAGATGTTACTGGTAGGTATGGTTGCCAAGACAAGTATACACTTGCAACTGGTATTGCTAACAACAATAACGGTGTTATCTACAATGGTAATGGATCTACAACTTCCTTTGCTATTTCACCAGGTCATACAAGTTATTCTGTATTGGTATTTAATAATGGTGTTGCACAGATTCCTGGTGTTGACTATCAGGTATCAGGTAACGCAGTTGACTTCTCTATTAGTACACCACCTGCAACAGGGTCGGTTATTCACATAAGAGAACAGGTTATCTAAATAGTTAAGATATAGGGGGCTTATGTCAACCCAGATTAATGGTAATAATATTCAAGCAACAACTAGAGGTTTAGTTGAAGCGTGGAGCATTACCGAACAATTAAATTTACCGCCACTTAACCAGAGTGCTATCAATGCACTGGGAACGCCTGCGTTCGGAACTTTGGTCTATAACACGACTGAAGATATGGCACAGATATACAAACAGGACGCACAACAAGGAAATCCAGGTTGGACTGACGTAGGTGGAGGAGGTCCGAGTGTTGGTGAGAATAGTATTATTAGAACGAACGGAACAAATATACAAGAGAACTTAACTGTAGGTCCTGTAGCAAACGGTGGTGTTGAATTTACAAATGGATTTTCATCAGGTCCGATACAGGTAGACTCAGGATTCACAGTAACTATTGAGAACGGTGCTTCTTGGACATTACTTGGAGACGATGACCTGTCTTTCGCACAGTTTGTTGACATCACATCTGGTCACGGAACATTCACAGGTGTATTACATTATGGATCAGAGAAAAAGACTGTAAATTTCTATCAGTCAAGTGGTACAGTCACACACGACTATGGTAACTCCAGTTATGTTTGGATAAACAAGACTGGTGGTGGTAACTTCACATTAAATCTAAACAATGTACCGTCTGACGGTGCAAATAGAATGGAATGTGATGTGATGATAAAGAACCAAGGTGGATCTGGTTATCCAACTGGTATCAATATTAATGGAACAGGTGTTGACATCTATTGGTATAACAATAGTCAACCAGGTATGAATTATAATCACGCTATCATTTCATTTATTATTATACACACTCCAAACAATAACGAAGATATGTGGACAGTGTTTGCGAGGGAGCACGAGTTCGGTGCTTAAACTTTATAAATAAACTTAGGGTAAAAACTAAACAGGCAAAATGAGTACACTAAAAGTTGCATCTATTAGAGACCTGTCAGGCATTGGTGGATTTACACTTGCGTCTGGAAACATTACTGCGAATGGAACTTTAACCTGTAGTGGCATTACTATTAATGGTACAATTTCGGGTTCATCTGCACAGATCGTACCAAGTGTTTCAGGACAGTCTGGAAAGTTTCTAACGACAAATGGATCGTCAATGTCTTGGACAGACGTTAGTTCCGAAAATATTCACTCGATGAACGTATATACAGGTGGTTCCACTTGGAATAGACCGTCTGGTGTTAAGTACATTCACGTAAGAGTTCAAGGTGGTGGAGGTGGAGCTTCAGGACACGGAGAATCTGGTGGTGCTGGTGGATATTCAGAAAGAGTTCTTGACGTAAATAATATTTCATCTGTATCAATCTCAGTTGGTGGAGGAGGAGGTGGTACTTGGTACTTCGGTCACGGTGGTGACGGTGGTTCAAGTAACTTCGGACCTTACCTATCAGCAGGTGGTGGACACGGAGCAAACAGAAATAACGGACACTCAGGTGGACTAGGACGTGAAGGTTCTGGTGGTAACTTGAATATCTGGGGTGGTGGTGGACAATCACACGCTGCTCACGGTGGTGGAACTGGTGGTTCTTCACACTTTGGAGGATCAGTTGCTGCTGGTTGGCCAAACGGTGGTAACTTCTCACACAACCACCAAGATCACGCTGCCTATGGTGCTGGTGGGTCAGGTGGACACTTCCACGGATTCAGAGGTGCTAACGGTAAGTATGGTGTTGTTACAGTCATCAACTACAAGTAAGGAGTATTATGAAAAAAGCATTAGTTGATTTTACAGGTTACGTTGCTGACATCGTTGATCCAGGTGAAGAATATACTCTATTCTTTGGTCGTGGATGTTCTCAGATGTGGGTCAATGCACCTGATAACATCACAAACTCTTGGACACTAGAGTGGAGTCCAACTGCAAATGATATGATTTGGGTAGAGAGGGTAGAAGCATACTCTGACCCTATGACAATTAGAAAAGTGTCATATGGTGAAGTAGGTCAGCAATTAGATATGCTATACAGAGATCTTGCTGCTGGTAAGACTCTTAATGCTGCTGATGCTGAGTGGTTCAATCACGTTAAAACTGTTAAAGAAAACACAGTAAAACCTTCATCTGTTGAGGAACCAATGGATCCTTCAATGACAGAAGACGAGGTTGCAGAATTTATGTCTGACGCTGCTGAACCAAATGTAAACAGACCTGCCAAACTATCATCACACGAACAACCCTGTTGGGAAAGATACTCAAATTGGGGTGGTGCATATGACGAATTGGGAACTGTATGATATAATATCTGTATAGATTTCTTGACTATATAAGATAAGGTATTAATTTATTATGCAAGTAAATAACATTGTAATCATCGGGGGTGGCAGTGCAGGTTGGATGACCTGTGCTGCTATTTTAAAGCTTTGCCCTTGGATTAATGTAGTATTAGTAGAGAGCGATAAAACAAAACCAGTAGGAGTAGGAGAATCAACTCTAGGACAATTCAATAAGTATCTGGCAGCACTAGGATTAGAAGATAGTGATTGGATGCCTTATTGCAATGCGACATATAAAAATAGTATTCAGTTTACAAATTTTAGAGAGAAAGGAACTACATTTCAATATCCTTTCGGAAAAGATTATAATCATTCAATAGATGAGTTCTTTGATCTACAAAATAATAAACCAGAGGACTATGGTGCAGATGAATTCGCACCATTTATGAATCCAGAAAACTGTGCGATGGTGAAACACAACAAAGAATGGCACGGTAATGAAACACCAGAAGGATATGCTAACTGGACAGGATTCAATCCAGATCTTGACAGAGCATATCATTTAGATGCAGAAAAATTTGGACAGTTCTTAAAGGAACGAATTTGCGAACCTTGGGCAGAACTAGGAAGATTCACTCACGTTATCGGTGAGGTTAGAGGTATGGTGAAAGATATTTCTAAAGGTGGATCACCGTCTGCATCTAACAGAACTATTAATCAGTTGGGAGTCAGATTATCACAAGATAAGAAAACTATTGGAGTTCTTGGTGACCTGTACATCGATTGCACAGGTTTCCACGCTGCTCTAATTGAAGGTTTAATGGGATCATATTTTCACCCATTTAAAGATAGACTTGCAAATGATACAGCATTTTTTGCACGCATACCTTATAACAATCAAGAGCATCGTGAAAAATGGATGCATAACGTCACAGATTGCGAAGGAGCGAACAACGGATGGATGTGGACAATTCCACTATGGGATAGGATCGGAGCAGGTTACTGTTGGTCGTCACGTTTTGCTATGGAGAGTGAAGCACGAGGTGAATTTGAGCAATGGTTGGAAGAGAAATTTGATTGCGATTTAGATGAAGTAGAGATAAAGAAAATAGATGTTAAACACGGATACAGACAAAATGCTTGGGTGTTGAATGTTGTAGCTATTGGTCTATCATATGGATTTGTTGAACCTTTGGAATCTACATCACTATTGACAACACACGAGAATATTCTAAGGTTAGTTGATGTACTAAACAGGAGAGATGGATACGTTACCAATATTGAAAGACAGTGGTTTAACTATCAAGCACAACGTGAAATTGTAGGGTTCAGTAAGTTTGTATCGATGCACTATGCATTGAGCAAAAGAACTGATAATCCATATTGGAAATGGTGTACACAGAGAGCAGAGTATATGGATGAAGGAAAGTTTGGAGAGATCCAAACAACAGATAATTATGAGAGAACTGGATCAAGTCTTGACATATGTACAGAGTTAGATGAGTCACTTGATGGTATGAATTATATTATGGCAGGTATGGGAATGAAACTAGGATCTAGGTTCAATGCTGTTAATGAAAAATGGAGGAATTTAAAACGTGAAGATTTGATGGCACACTTAAATGAGGTGGACGATCATTATCAGAATTATAAGGAAGAAGTTTATAAGTTTATTGAGTCGGATGACTGCCCTAGTCATTACGAATACTTACTTAACAATGTATACGGTGGTGTAGATGATGTTCAATTTTCTTAGGAGAAAGAAACCTTGGATCAGGTTCTATTCACTAGAACCAGGTATAGCAGAATGCTATCCTCTTATACCTACATCTAAGGTAAAGAGAAATTGGTTAAGCAAAGAACAGAAAGGAAAGAAATGCCCTTTCCAAGGTACACAAAACAGTTCTAATTGTCCTGGTATCAAACAGATAGCAAGGATGGGATGGGTTGTAGTTGCACCTATGGATTTCTATATTATGACAAATGGAGATGGTATATCATTTCAATATGAGATACCTAATCAGTTCCAGAGACACAGTAATTACATCTCAGATCACACACCTGAGCAGGTCATTCCTCTTATAGATAGACCAGATACCACACTCGCTCATATAATTAAGTTAGAATTGCCTTGGCGAGTTAGGGCATCCGATGACATCGTATTCTTGCAACAACCTGTCTATTGGAATAATGAACCACGATTCGAAGCAGTCGCTGGTATCTTCGATCCAAGATTTGCATTGCAAGTTAACGTACAATTAAAATGGTATGAGTTAAATAGTGGTGAAGAAGGAACTCTTGTGAAAGCAGGTACACCTCTCGCTCAATACATACCAATGCCACGTCAGGTTCTTGAATCATCTTGGTATGATCTCACACAGGAACCTGCTGAGACAAAGGACTGGGATCTGGAAGCAGCATTTAATTATTCAATTAAATCTGAATATATGATTCACGATACAGTACAAGGTAGAATAGCACGAGCAATGAAAACTATTAACTTTCATAAGGATGGTAAAAAACGATGACTATTGATGATTTGATTCAGAACTTTTATGTTCAAAAAGAAGCAACTCAGAAGAAAATTGAGGAACTCGATGAGACGTTCAGTAATAAGAAACTGAACCCTTATGGTGTAACAACTATTGAGTTCCAAGAGAGATCTGACGCATATAGTCAGAAATCAAGATTAGAGGGTGCTATCGATGCACTGTATATCGTAAAGAAAGAAATCTTTAACGATGACGGTGAAGTAGAAATCCCAGACCTAGCAAAAATGGCAGAGGAGGAAGAGATCGAGACAATCGGTCAGAAATCTGAAATGCCAGATACATTCCCAAATTAAACAAATGAACACATACCACATATACCTTAAAGATCGTTGTCTATTCAAAGACTTGGATGAAGATGAGTTTAGAGTAATATGGGGTCGGTTATACCACTCCTATTGGGATGATATAACATTTTCAGTTGTAAAAGACACAGAAGATCAACTTGATCTTGAACACTCTTATTAATTATGCCAGTATACAGAGACTATGAGATTAGACTCAATCTCAATGAACTAATTGAATCCAGGATTCCAACCTGTGATCTATTACACCCAGACCACTGTTTAACAGAATCTCAAGTGGCAGATATTGCACACGATATTAATATGGATCTGGATTTGCATCCGATCTTTCATCAAATTGATGACCATATTATGAGATATGTGAAAGCAGCAGGAATCGATAACAAAGACCACTGGGTTGAAAAAAAATTACCTGATTTAAACCAATGAAAGGAACATCTAAATTAAAAGAAGCAACAATGGGACAACATAAAGCAGCAGAGGAGCAACCCTTTGTTGGTATGATGTTCGGGGGACAGTTGACAGAACAATCATATGCAATCTATTTGCATAATCAAATCATACAATACGCAGCACTAGAGAGTGCAGCATATGAACAAGGTATGTTAGAAGAACTACCTGACATTGCTAGAGTACCTGGTATGAGAAAGGATTTCGATGAATTATATGATGGTAAGACTGAACTACCAGTTCTATCTACCACTAAAAGATTTGTAGAATATATTGAAGGTTTAGATAAGGATGACTTCCTATATACTCATAAGTTAATGGCACATCTATACACCAGACATATGGGAGACCTGATGGGTGGACAGATGCTTGCAAAGAAAGTACCAGGATCTTCAGCAATGTATGAGTTCGCTGACCCTGATGCTCTTAAAGCAGCAATTCGTGCTAGACTCGATGACTCAATGACTCCAGAGGTCAAGTTTGCTTACGAGATAGCAACCAGAACTTTTGTTGAAATGTTACCTTACGCTAATGTCAAGACCACCTAAACTAAATTACAATACACATCCCCCAACTATACGAAATCTACCTCGTGAGTTGAGGGATAAAGTGGTTAAAAAAACTCAGCAAACAATTAAAAATTTAAAAGCATTAATGGACAATCTATTTGTATGAAACCTGTGAATTATATTCCAAATTTTGTTTGGAAATTAAATTACAACTTTGAATATGAAGGTGGTGTTTTACAGTATGATGTAGGATGCTTGTTCGATGAAATTGCAAAGAAAGATATAATTAGAAATAGTATGTTGGAAGACGGTGATGCTTTTTCAACAGCAATCGCATCACGTTCACCCATAGCACCACACAACTGGGAATGTTTACAAAAATTCTTCAATGTAATATATCCAAAGTTAAAAGTTATATGGGATGATTGGGAATATTTTGATATGGGATTCAGACCTGTACAGAGTTGGGTCAACCTACACAAGAAAGGAGGACGGACACTAGAACACTCCCATAGTCCTTGCCCGATGGTTCTATCGTGTTATCTTAAAGCACCCGAAGGTTCGGGTGATTTCTTAGTTAGAGACCCCTTAGAGAGTCATAGAAGTGGGTATCCACAAGAGAGTCAAGAAACTATATGGAGGTTGATAGAAGTTAAAACAAATGATATACTGGTATTTCCAGGTTGGTTACAACATAAAACCCAACCAAATGCGACCGATGAAGATCGGGTAGTTCTGACGTTTAATTATGAAGGTTTTTAAGAACATTATACCTAAACCTTATCAGGATAGAATTGAAACTATTATGTCTGATGTATCCTTTAAATGGGGATTACTATCTGATGTAACATATGGTTCTGATTCAGCAATGAGAAATAAGTTTCCAAATGCTCAAGGTAGTGTTGGATTTGCTCATCTATTTGCAGATAGAGCATCACAAACACAATCAGATAACCTAGATTTTATTCTACCATTACTCTTACATTTCACAGAGACAAATGATTTTGATCTGATTAGAATTAAGGGTGGATTACTACTACCAACTACACCTTATCGCTTAGGTTCTCATAATATGCCACACGTTGATTATGAAGAACAAGGTATAACTACAGCACTATATTATGTGAATGATTCAGACGGAGATACCGTCTTTTTCGATGATACATATAATATAGTACAGAGGATTAAACCAGAGAAAGGTAAGGTCGTCATCTTTGATAATCTAATTTATCACGCATCTACCTGCCCACAGTACTCTAAAACTAGGATGGTTATTAACTTTAATTATGCACTACACTAGCGAAGAAACTATACCAACTGTGGTGGTTGATAACTTCTTTGAGACACCTAGTTTGGTTGCTCAATATGCACGTCAACAACAGTATTTTAAATGTACTGAACATCCCGCAGGTGGTACCTGGCCAGGTAAAAGGACACCATTACTTGATAAATTAGATCCAATACTACATCAAAAAATATGTAGTAAACTGATAAGGTATTTACCACATCATATGGGTTTTGAAATTGCAGATATGACATTTCATATCTCAACTGAAGAAACAGGAGACGGATGGATTCACACCGACCCACCACATTTAGGAATCGGGGTTGTTATCTATTTGAATGATGGTATCAGAAAAAATACAGGAACAGCATTATATGATGTTCCACCAGGTTACTCAGGACAAATGTATGAAACAGAATTCAAATCACAAATGTCAGCAGAAAGTCAGGAAGAAAGGGATTCTTTCGCTGACGTACAGCAAAAATGCAACGAGGATTTTAGGGTGTCTATAAATGTAGAAGAGAGATACAATCGTTGCATCATCTTTGATGGTAGGAAGTATCACGGAGCAGTTGGTTTGTATGGTGACAACCCAGAAAATGCTCGTCTCACCCTAGTAGCATTTCTAAGAGGTGTATTAAAATGAAAGTTGTAATCCACGATCCAGTAGAGGTATTGGCAGAGAACAAATTATATGTTGTTCGAAATGCAGTATCTAACGAGACTTGTGAACATCTTGCTAAAGAGTATCTTATGATTAAAGATATTGTTGAAGCAACATCACAAGGACCTACAAGCGACCCTATAATGCCTGGTGCATTTGCAATGTATTCGCCAGTATGTTTTGAAGCAATGGGACAATCAATTCAACCTATTGTAGAGGATGTATTGGGTGTACAATTACATCAAACATTTAGTTACGCTAGAGTATATGTTAAAGGAACTAATTTAGTCAGACATCGAGATAGGACAAGCGGTGAGTGGGTTGCAAATGTGTGTATCACCAGAGACGATGTTGATTGGAAGTTTTATATCGAACTGGAAGGAAAGTCACATCAAATATTATTAAATCAGGGAGATATGATTATATTCAGAGGACATAAAGATTTCCATTGGAGACCAAAATACACAGGTGAATTACAAATTCAAGCATTTGTATCTTATGTTGATCAAAATGGAATATATGCTGATAACAAATATGATGGAAGACCGATGTTAGCAGCACCTTGGGAGACAGCAAGTGATAAGATTAAACAAGAACAATCAATGATTAACTCATCCCCTTATTATACTTAATTATGGACGAAAACATTCTTAGCGATAAACTACCAGAGGTCAAGATCCCTACCTATGGTTTGTTTCCTACACCTATTTCTGTTTACACAGCATACAATCATAAACAGTTGAAAGAAGAAATTACAACGTTTATCAGTATGATGAATCCTGATGATGTTAAACAATCCCCACGATCAGATATTAACTTAAATGTTATGCAATTAGGGGAAGATAATATACTGGACAAACCAGAACTATCTAACGTTAAAGCAGAGATATTACAGGCAGTTGATAAGGCAAACGAACAATCATATGCATATACTTTAAGCGACCCAATTAATATAACTGATAGTGTTATTGAACTAGGAAATAAGGATGCAATATATCTACCACACGAACAATCTAATTGTTTATATAGTGGATGCTATTTTGTAAACTATGATGAAATTAAACATTCACCACTTAAGTTTAGGAGAGCAATAGCGTCACCACATTATCCTATTATTCAGTATCCTAACAACGCACTCACTCCCTTTAATTGTTTAGATCAAAACGTACCATATAAGGAAGGAGATATTGTTATTTTTCCTAGTAACTTATCGAGAGGTTATGAAGCGAATACCGATGGTAATCGTATAACTATATCATTTAACGTATCGATATGAAAATCAATAATATTATTACAAGAGATAATCCATTTTACGTCAAGTCGCCTGACTTTATTATTATGGATAATGTTATTTCGGAAGCATATCAAGACTGGTTAATTGACTGTATCAAGAATGAGGATTTGATGTGGCATCGTAAAGACCACGCAATTACAGAAATGCTACCTGATGACCCTCGCAATGGGTTTTGTAATTTCCATTATTTGTATGAGATTGACAAAGGTGGAGAGTTATCACAGTTATGTAATGCTTTTATGCCTTTGGCACTTGAGTTTAGGACTAAACTTAAATGTGAGTGCCTATTGAGGATGAGAGTTAATTGTGTTCCTAGTTATCCTACTCAACAGATACAGTTACCACACGTTGACAGTTACGTTAAAGGTGCTTGGAATGTGATATACTATATTGACAATAGTAATGGCGATACTGTCATCTATAACGAGAGGACTCAAGACCCTAATCGTTATATGGAAATGGCAAAAGCAGATAAGTTTACAGAAATGACTCGTATCACTCCTAAGAAGGGGAGAGCAGTAGCATTTAAAGGAGACTTATTCCACGCATCTACGCTACCTATTAAAACTTGGAGACCAGTTTTAAACATTAACTTAAGCGAACAAGTACCAGTTAATCCACAAACAGCATACAATCCAAATGACATATAAAATTAGAGACGGTCACGATTGGACATTATGGAGATCGCCAGCAGTAGAAAATGAGTCAACAGAAATGATCGCTCAGATAGGTAGATCATTCAGACTATTTAAAAAGACATTTAGTGGTCTTGACTCATCACTAAAGAATGATGGTTTAACTCTTGGAGCATTGCCTGATATATTTAATGTACAAGATCAACATAAAGAAGATTTAGAGCATCTTAATACAGAGACAGATTTTAGTGGATATAGATTCTATAATCTATTTGCATTAACATCGCCTAGTCCATTATTCTGGTTATTGTTTAAGGATATACAGACAGTAGTAAGGACAACACTACAAACGGATGAACCACTATGGATGCAATGTTGGTTTAATTACCACGAACCACATCAAGTATTGAAGTGGCACGATCATCACTTCCCATACCACGGATATGTAAGCATTGACCCAAAAGATAGTACAACATTATTTAAAGAAGGAGATATAAAATATGAGATAAAGAATGAGATAGGAAATATATATTTTGGTAAGGGATGGGATAGAATGCATATGGTGAGAGTGGATTCACCCTATGAAGGTAAACGCATCACGTTAGGGTTCGATATAATATGTCAACCTGATGTACCTGACGATCAGTTCTCTATTATTCCACTACTTTGACCACTCCCATACTCCTATCCAATTCAGTTCTCATAGAAATGAAGAAAATCCTACAATCCCTTAAAGTTGGTACTAAGATACGTTTTGATGGGGATGAGGGGTATATCTTTGGTATGCACGATGAGTATCTGGTTATGTGTGTAAGAGAAATTGAAGATAAAGGTTCAAGGTATGGTAAAAGATACGTTAATGTGCTAATATATCCTAGTGACTGGGAAGATATAGAAATCGAACCCGATCAGTATCCTACAGACCATAGGAACTATCAAGGTAAGACGGACGATCATCCTGGAAATGATATGTTACCACCTATTGAAAAACGATGAACTTAAAGAACACCTTTGTAAACTTGCAAGTGTCAAGGAATGAAGCGGAAGCAATTCTAACAGCACTAAACTATTTGCATTTGGATATGCAGAAGAAAAGCGAAGACATTCACGAGATCAAGTATGCTGACATATACAACTATATTAGAGAAGAGACGGACAAAGTAAATAATGCAATCAAGAAGGCAAAAGCAAAGCAACCAGTTGGAGAGTGGTAATGCCATTAAGGAAACTAGCAAAAGTCAGACCTATTAGTGATAGGGCAAAACTTCAGTTTGTTGAGAATATGAACAACAACGCTATGGCATATGTTGAGGACAAACGGAGCGATGGTAGGGTATTTCTATCATCGCAACATAATCCACAGTTCTGGTTCTGGTCAGATGGTACTGATGACCCACATTGGAGATATGAGGAAGTATGACGGAAGGAAAAGGAGGAGACTCCCTAAAACTAGAGGTCACAGAGGATGGCAAAGTTACGTTACAATGGGATAAGAATGACCCACATTGGTCTTTTTTAGGTCAACTATCTGACGATCAGATAAATGAATTCATACAATCAGCACTAGAAGATGACAAACTTAGATCAGAAAATTGAAAATGCTCGCAAGAGAATTTCAGAGTTGGAATTACTTATTGTAGAGTGGCAAAAACAAAACAACACTTATGAAAGAACAGAAATTCACAGCACCACACGAGTTGGTAAGGATTTGGACGCACTCGACTCTTATCTTAATGATAATCAAGTTGGAGATAAACAGAATAGAGAGAACCCATTAGACTCAATGCCTATTGCCACTTAGAATACTGTCACACACAGGGGTGATAATGGTTCACCCATACTTTATAATGAATTTATTGATACAAATTTGATGGTTACATTACGTCCGCACCAGAATCGTGCTATTGAAGCGATGCACGAGAATACTAAAGGTCAAGTTATAGTGCCTACTGGTGGTGGTAAGACTATGATTATGATTCATCACGCATTGCAGAAGTTTGCGAAGAATGAGAAGTTTGCACATACAGCAATTATCGTAGCACCTCGTATTTTATTAGCACAGCAATTATGTAATGAGTGGAAGCACTTCCACGATGACGTTGACGTTATGCACGTCCATAGTGGTGGTAGTTCATACTTCAATACAACTGATATTGATAAACTCAACAAATACTATCATAAGTCAACTAAAAATATGCTTATATTCACGACTTATCATAGTTTGCACAAATTGGTTGCTAGTGAAGTAGAAGTTGATGTAATATATTATGATGAAGCACACAATAGTGTTGCTAAGAACTTTTTCCCTAGTGTTCAGCACTACTCTAATCAGTATGGTGTCAATTCCTACTATTTTACTGCTACTCCTAAGTTTGTGGGTGCTATTAATCCTAATAAAGGTAAGTATGGAATGAATATTCCTAGTGTGTATGGTAAAACTATTTGTAATGTTCCTGCACCAGAATTAGTTGAAGGTGGTTCTATTGTTAAACCTACTATCGTACCATTTGAGTTAGATATTGATAGGACTAGACACAATAGACACATCCACGATGCAATGGCAACTGTTAAGTGTTTGCAAGAGATTACAGACCCTAATGCTAAGGTTGTATGCTCAGTTGGTAGTTCTAAAGTATTGTCAGCAATGCTATCCAGTACTTCACTACTAGAGGATTTGAAGGAACTAGGATATGATGTTATGCACGTTACATCTAAGTTTGGTGCATTTGTTAATGATAAGAAGGTCAACAGACACACATTCATAGAGACACTAAACAAGTGGGGTAAAGAGGATAGAAGGTTTATTGTTTTTCATTATTCTATATTATCTGAAGGTATTAGTGTTAGTGGATTAACTCATAGTATTATGTTGAGACAGTTAAGCATCATCGAAATGGCACAGACTATTGGTAGAGTCATCCGTATGAACCCAGAGGACAGAAAAGATATTGCAACTGGTAAACTCAAGAGTGGACAGTTACAGTTCTATCGTAAGTCAACTGGTTATGTATGTACACCAGTTAAATCACTAAATACTTTGAGAAGACTAGAGAGAGTTGTGGATGACATTTTTGTTAAAGGCATCCCACCGCTTCCTCTATCATATAAATAAACCATAGGAAAGAATTTATTAAGGACTAAAATGGCAACTACAAATGCAAATAATTGGGCAGATTTGCTTGTCGCTGAACTAGGAAGTAAAGCGAAAGCATATAGACTTGCTCAAGTCAATGCTAGACTAACATCACAAAGTTATGGTGGAAGTGATGATAGACTTTCAGCGAAGAAAACTAAGATCGAAGCGGATGACGCTAGTGTCACTTGGGTATTCACTAAAGAAGATGTTGCATCAAGTGATGATCTAGTCATCAAAGCAAAAGCACCTAGCGATAGAGGTGGACATACTAGGGTGTGGGGATATGTAGAAGGTACAAGTGGAAGTAATGAAGGTTCAGTAAGGAAACTATTAACTGACCCATATGTGGCAACTAATAGTATTAATGACGCAAATAGAGCAACATTCTTTGGAAAAATATCACATTTGGATGGTAAACAGTTCTAACTTACATCATTAATATGAATGAAATACTTGATCTCTTTCCTACGAGACTACATATAAATCAACACGCAAACGATAGTATTACAGAGGAAATCTGTAGTTTAGTGGAATATATTCAGAATGAATATGTTCCTACGATTCACTATAATAGTGAACAGAATAATAATATAAACTTATTTGAGACACATAAAGATAAGTTAGTTCACTTCTTAGAGTGGCACAGATCAGTAGTAAATGAATATGTTAGTCACGATAAGTGGGAATATTCAGAAAGTTGGTTAAACATATATCCTACTGGTGGTTCTCAACCAGTACATAACCACGTTGCTAACGATTGCCAAATATCAGGATGCTACTACCATAATACTACTGAAGAAATGGGAGATTTAACTTTTCATCATCCTAACCCATATTCTGATATTGACCTATGGGGATGTGGAGACAAAACGATGTGGGTTAAGACTTATCCCAGTACGACTATTTTATTTCCCAGTTGGTTAAATCATAACACAGATAATAATGCTGATGAGCAAAGTAAGATCAGTATAGGATTTAATATTCAAGTTGGTAGAATACAAACTGGTATTAGTGGCACTTGGTTAGGTAAGGATACTGTTATACACGATAGAGGTTATAAAACGTTAGATGGTAGAGTCTATGAATCCAGTTGAATAACTGTCACATAGATTTGACCATACCATAGCATAACCTTTATAATAGTATTAACAAGCAAATTAATTTATGTCAAACACAGTTCTCGAACTAACAGAAAAACTAACTGACTCACTAGAGCAGAACTATAAGAATTATACTATAAGATCATTTACTCGCAATGTTGAGAGAAATGATGAACTAATGTCAGACTACTCTAAAGAGAGACTTGCAGAAATTGACAACGGAACAGCGAAACTAATGAAATTCCGTATTCAAGAAGGTAAGAAGTATTACAAGATCATTCAATGTGAGTGGGATGACTATAAAGGAAGAAATGAGTATCGTGATGGCGGTGTTCACGCATTTGTTGACAAGTTTAGTGCTGATGTTTACAAACCTGCATCTTGGAAAAGTCCTGCAAAGCACGTTAGATTTAACTTGAGGAATGAGGTTCATCAAGCGAATCTATTCAACCCACTCTACACAGATTGGGCAGGTGGTTATCTCTATATGAGGTAATCACTATGTTATTCCACGTTACAGACATCGATCTCTATCTAAGTGAAGTTGGCGATGGCATCCCAGAATTTCAATTATCTCGTCAAGAGGAATATGTTTTAAATCGAAGATGCCTAGGTAGATGGAAAGCAAAAAATGAGGATGACTTGAGAAATCAAATAGAAGATTTTATTGGTTATCCTATTGAAACAATTAAGTATCAGGTAAAAAAATGATTTTAGCATTAACAATCTTGACCATTCTATTAATATGCTCTATAATAGTTGTATATTATTATAATCCGCACAATTAATGAATTATGTAGGTCTTGAGGTAGTTTTTTGGACAACACTTGTTATGTACATCCTTATTAGGTTAGGTGTATTTAAAAAATGAAAGATACTATTTTATATGGGGATTGCAGAAACACATTAAAGACAATAACAGAAAAGTGTCAAGTGTGTGTTACATCCCCACCTTATTATGGTTTAAGGAACTATGGTAACGAGGATGACCAGATCGGTATGGAACAGACTCCCGAAGAATATATTCAGCAATTAGTTGAAGTATTTCGAAGTGTTCGGGATGTTCTAAGCGATGATGGAACATTGTGGGTTAACATAGGAGACACATATTATAATTATCGTAGTGATGGGAATTATCCTAAGCAAAGTGTAAGTAAAACTAATCAAGATTTACCTAGTTTCACACCAGTACGAGGAAATAAGTTTAAAAATTTAAAATCTAAAGATTTAATTGGCATCCCTTGGATGTTAGCATTCGCATTACGTCAAGATGGATGGTATTTACGTCAGGACATAATTTGGAATAAACCTAACCCTATGCCAGAATCAGTAAGAGATAGATGCACTAAATCTCACGAGTACATTTTTCTTTTATCGAAGAGTAAGAAGTATTACTATGATAATGAATCAATAAAAGAGAAAGCGAAGGGAGAACGATGGGGTAAAAATACTCCTATTAATATGGAGAATACAAAAGATACTGATAACCAGTTTAGTGGACTCACTAGACCTCGTAAGATGGTTTATGAGAAGAAAAACAAGAGATCAGTATGGACAGTTACCAGTAAACCATTTAAAGGTAGTCACTTTGCAACTTTCCCACCCGAACTAATCACTCCCTGTATTTTGGCAGGATCTCGTGAGAATGATATAATCCTAGACCCATTTATGGGTAGTGGAACAACAGCGATGGTTGCTAAGGAATTGGGTAGGCATTACATAGGATGTGAATTGCACGAGGACTATGGTAACCTTATACAACAAAGACTAGGATTGATGGCATTCTCGTGACAGTTGTATTAGTGTCACATACTTTCCCCATTATCAAATAAAATACAGTATATTATAAATGTTCAGTTAATTACATTTTCACTCCCCCTTATTAAGTCATTAGATGACTAAGCAGATTTAACTAGCATAGTTAAAACGATAAGGTTTTTAATTATGAGAGTACGACTTGTATTAACTGAACCCACCATTGCATTTAACAATTTGAAAATTACTCTCAAGAATACTAAAAAAGAAATCTTTGAAGCATATCAAGGATCTCAAAATGTTAGAGAAGAGAGAACAGTTCTTGTTTACATAAGTATCATACTTTTTGTATTTAATTGCTTGTTCTAGTCCAGTTGTATTAGTGTCACACTAAACCCCCATTTGGGGGTTTTTTCATTTAATATAATAATATAAACAAACAAATCAAATGCCTACTAATTTCAAACAATTTTTAGATTACGTTGAGTCATTCTACTTACCTAGTCATCCCGATGTACTATATCCAATTCCAGGATTAAATAGAGGAGAGATAGCAATCGCTACATTAAACTATCTTGATCTATGTGCTTGTGATGAGAATGTTAACTGGGGAGACGGAGATTCACTAGACAGAGAGAGAGTTAGAGATTTCATTTTTTCAAGGAGAGCAGTTTAATGAAAAGTTTAATTTTTGATAACCCATCCCCTAGATATGATGACCTATCAACTAGGGAACTACTTGAAAAGTCACTTGAGCAATTAAAGATTATTCAACGTGACAATTTAAAAAGAGAACCTAATCATCCCAGAAATCAGTTTAAATATACTATAATAGTTCCAGATCATCCACTTGGGTATCACGAGCATTATACTGATGATTTAGAAAATGCTAAAAAAAGTTGCATCGAGTGGGCAACTGACTACGGTAAAGCATCCGTAGAAGATCAAAACTTAAACACAATTTATTCAGTAAGATGAACATCCCAACCTACGACTTTCCCCATTCCCCAATTTTAATTATTGGATTCTTTGGAATACTCACAGCAATGACAGTTCTATTTGTTGCAAATAGATCTTATTTCACATCCCCATTTAACGAGGACAACAAGTAATGCAGACTCTAACATTTTCCTGTAAAATTCAATGCGATGATGATGGGGTTAATCCGCTACATCTATGCGAAGAGATTCAAGCATACTTGAATTCAAATTGCTCTAATTCAGAAGTTGTTGGTTACAACCTCGAAGTAGAGAGACTAACACCTTTTTATGCTAAAGAAGTGTATTAAAGGACAGTTGTATTAGTGTCACATATTTTTACCATTTGACACTAATCTCGACTATATTATAAATGTGGTAGGCAAGAGTGAGCGACCCCAGAGGAAAATGCTCTTTAATTCGAATCTCTACCACTCTCAATTCAATTCAAATCAAATGGCAACTAAAAAGAAACCTATTCATCTATCCATCATTATGGACAAACTTTCCGATTTAGGGTGGGAATATACTTGTAACAGAATGTCAAGATCTGGTATGCAAGTGTATGATGAGTTAATGACCTACTTAGGTGGTTTAGATAAAGGAGAGCATTGGAATGAAGATGCATATGCTGACGCTAACGGAGATTGGTAGTGAAATGGCAAATTATACTTCCCCATATGATATTGGTGTTGGCGATGTCGTCAATTTCAATGGAACACAGTACACAGTTCTCACTAATTATATAAAAGGAGAAACTGATGCTCAAGGTCACACACCTAGAGAAAACAGAACTATTTTAATTGATGATAGTGACAATCGCACTATGTGTCAAGATTATACATTAATGGAGGTCATCGAAAATGCCAACAGTTGAGAGAGATTTACGAGGTCAGGAATATATTTCAGTAAATGCTGAATTGCCTGATAAAGATTTTTATCCCATTGCTCACGCTATTTGGAAGGCACTTGACGATAATGGCATTATTTTAGATGATAATGCTGAATTAAGTATAAGAGTATATAACGGTCAAGACTTCACAGAATAAGACAGTTGAGATAGTGGCACATTTCATATTGAAAACGACCTACCATACCCTATAATAATAGTATAAACAAAGTTAATTCAAATCAAATGTCAGTTAAAAAACCATTTCGCTACGATCTCACAGATAAGCAAGATCTAGTTCTCACTCAAATGCTAACTTTCTTTTCAGAGTTAGGATGTGGTGGGGATATGAACCCAGAGGATTTCGATTCACTCTTTAATTACGTTATGGGTGGAGGAGAGACTCTCATAGGTCAACTAGAAAAAGGAGACCTATAAAAATGTCAGTATCACATCACGAGAGCATTTTAGAGACAATCTTTGACGAGGTAGTTGAAGAGTCACTCTCAAATATGAGAAAAGCAGGATTTGTAAGAATTACAGAGTCCGACCTCGATATGAAAGCAATCGAAAAAACAGTTTACAAAAGATTTGAGGATTTATGCCAATGACCTATTCAACTAGAATAACAAAAAATGATTTATGTTTAAATTTTTTGAGTGACGTTTATACCAACTGGTTGGACGATCAAAAAATTGACCATAAAATATGTGCATCTGAATTACTGTATGGTAGAATTAGATCACAGTTAACCAACTCTCAAAAACAATGGTTAGGAACATTTATTGAGATTTGGGAACTAACCGATGAAAACACTTAATTAAGGAGATCAAAATGACCAGAGCAGAATACGAGTTGGTTTTTCAATCATTGAAATTCTACCGCACTTTTATGACAGATGAGCAAGAGGTCTTATCTGAGAAAATTTTGGATGACCTATTTTATCCAGAATTCGATAAACTTGCATCTATAGGAATGACAGACTAATGGATAAAGCACTAATTAATGAACTCAAATCTTTTTTAGTTGAGAGATATGTTGACAATATGAGTACAAAAGATTTAGTTGCTTATGTAACTGATGATCTTGATGACTTATACAAGAATATGCCTGATGCAGAATTTCTTGATGAATGTCAAAATTATTGGGATGATAGTTTTGGAGAAGTAATTGACGAGATTCAAGACTATATGAAGTGTGACTTCAAAAAACCATTAAGAGAACCATTTGAGGAGACTAACTGATGAAAGTCAAGTCCTATTGTGACAGTTAAATATGTGTCACAATATCCCTCGCATAGGGTACTCAGTTCCCTATAATAGAAATAACAAAACAAATTCAAATGGAAGCAGTAATCACAAAAATGACTCCCGAACAAAAGTATCAGGAACTATTTGAAGCAATGTATCAACTTTGCGATCAAGAGAACTGGGGAGACCCATTTTCATATGCTAGATCAAGAGAGATACATCTTGCAGGAATTTTAGGTCACTCAGTTGCAGATGACTATTCTGGTGCGGATGCATTTGACGAGAATGGCAATCCAGTTGAATATAAATCCACTATTGGCAAGAAATTAACAGCAACTTACAATGGAATTTCAGTTCAACCAACTTGGCACGATCAGGTTCGCTATTTGGTAGAAGAGAAAATTGGCAAGTATCAGCATCACTTTTATGCACGATACCATAAAGGTAAAGTTGTTGAAGTGTGGAGACTTGAAGCGGAGGACGTTTTGAGCATTTTGTTTCCCCCATTAAAGAAGCAATTTGATGATAAAAGAGTTAAAAAAGACCCACGTCTAGGTTATACAATCAGCAATAAACTTATCAAACAATTTGGAACTCAAGTATTATGAACACTTTCGAAGATTTTGACAACACAGTAATAGAGAATGAAAGAGCGATGAATATCGAAGTTTTTTCAACTCACTATTTAAAGCGATGTAAAAAGTTGATCGATAGCGACCGCCTAGACGATTCTAACAGTATATTCCAGGAATTTATTGTTGATGGAATCGACCCAGAGGACGGTAATTATAAGTTTATTTTCTTGCAAGATTTAACAGACTACTATCACGAGGAGGATTAAATTTCAGATCTGGGAATGACTTTGCCCATAAAAAGTTGAGTCAATTTGACCCTTTGATTTGTTT
>CENW01143059.1_pt1 | contig 57782 bp, 79 predicted proteins | sample 530241 | NCBI WGS metagenome assembly CENW01 (sample SAMEA2619818, study PRJEB7988) | marine metagenome | isolation source: saline water (ENVO:00002010), including | reverse complement strand
TTTTTGGCAATCCATGACTAATAAGAAAACTAAAGCATAAGACTAAAAGCAGTAGATTCATTACTATTGATGTAATTTTTAAACCCATAACTTCACCCCTTTTAAAGAACCATGTTAAATATACCAAATGTTAATAAAGTATTGTCATTTTAAGTATATAGGGTAAATTCTTCATAAATTAAGTTAGGGAGGTTTTTACATGTCAAAATATGTAAATTACTTTTTACTTTCCGCAATTATAGCTTGCATGCCATTAGTATCATATGCTGGTTCTAATTTAGCCCCGGATGATGCAGTAGGTATATCCTTCTGGATCATATCAGTTGCAATGGTTGCCGCTACAGCGTTCTTTTTCCTTGAGTCTCTAAGAGTTACAGGGAAATTTAGAACATCTTTGGTTGTTGGCGGACTTATTTGTTTGGTTGCAGGCGTTCACTATTTTTACATGAGAGAAGTATGGGCATCTACAGGTACATCTCCAACGGTATTCAGATATGTTGATTGGATTGTAACTGTTCCATTACAGATGGTTGAGTTCTATCTTATTCTTGCTGCTGTTACTGCAGTTTCTATGGGAGTCTTTTGGAGACTATTAATAGGTACTGTTGTTATGGTTGTGGCAGGTTATATGGGTGAAGCTGGTTTTATAAACACAACAATTGGTTTTGTTGTAGGTATGGCTGGTTGGGCTTATATTCTGTATGAGATCTTCTCTGGAGAAGCAAGTAAAAGTGCTGCAAATGCTAAACCTTCGGTTCAGTCAGCTTTCAATACAATGAAATGGATTGTTACTATAGGCTGGGCGATTTATCCTCTAGGGTATTTTCTAGGATATTTAGCTGGTGGTACTGATGAAGCTACTCTTAATATAGTTTATAACGTTGCAGATTTTATAAATAAAATCGGTTTTTGTTTAGCAATATGGGCTGCTGCTACAACTGAAGCTGATGCTTAAAAATACCAGGGCTTATCTTAATTGTATAAGCCCTTACTTTAATTAAATGGAAAATATCAATACTCTTGTCGTGGGCGGTGGATTTGGTGGAATTGCTGCTGCATTGAGATGCAAAGCTATGGGCCATAATGTAACTATAATTGACAAATTATCTAAACTAGGCGGAAGAGCACAGGTTATTGAAAGAAATGGATATAAATATGATACAGGTCCAACAGTTATAACTGCACCTTTTTTAATTGAGGAATTATTTAATTTATTTAATGAAAAACTCAGTGATCATTTAGAATTTAAACCTTTAGATCCTTGGTATAGATTTCATTTTCATGATTCAACAACATTTGATTATTCATCCACTGTTGAGGAAACAAAAAAAGAGATATCAAAATTTTCTCCAGAGGATGCAAAATCATATGATAATTTATTAAAAGAGTCAGAAAAAATATTTGATATTGGCTTTACAAAACTTTCTGACCAACCATTTACATCATTTTGGACAATGATTAAGCAAATACCTTATTTGTTAAAACTTAAAAGCTATGAAAGTGTCTCTAAGATGGTATCAAGACATATTAAAAATAAAAATATAAGATCAGCATTTTCTATTCATCCATTGTTGGTTGGAGGCAATCCTTATACGACAACATCAATTTACTCATTAATTCATTTCCTTGAAAGAAAATGGGGTGTATTTTTCTGTATGGGTGGAACTGGAAAATTAGTAGAAGAGCTGACTAATCTAATGAAAAGAAACGACATTAATATAGAAACGAATAAAAATTTAAAATCAGTTGAACATAAAGATTCTGTTGCTTATAAAGCAATCACTGAATGTGGGAAGGAGTATAAATTTGATAATTTAATTTTTAATGGCGATCCACCTGTTTTTTATAAAGAAATTCTTAAACCAGCCTCAAGAAATTTTCTTAATCCCATTTTCCCTGCAAAGTCTTTATCATATTCTATGGGACTATTTGTTCTATTTTTTGGAACTAAAACTAGATATGAAGAAATTGCACACCATACTATATGGTTAACTGAACGCTTTAAAGATCTCTTGCACGACATTTTTGAAAAAAGAATAATAACTGAAGATTTTTCTTTATATCTTCATAGGCCTACAGCTACTGATAAATCTTTTGCTCCAGATGGACATGATAGTTTTTATGTACTATGTCCCGTTCCAAATTTGAAAAATAATATTGATTGGTCAATTCACGGAGAAAAATTAAAAGATCAAATAATAATTGAGTTAGAAAAAACTATAATGCCAAACTTGAGCAATCAAATTGAAGATATTTCTTATATGACGCCAAAAGACTTTAAAAACAATTATAGGTCAATGTATGGAGCAGGATTTTCTATAGCTCCAAAGTTTACGCAATCTGCATGGTTTAGATATCATAACGAAGATGATAATATTCCTAATATATTTTTTTCAGCTGCTGGGTCTCATCCTGGTGCTGGTTTACCAGGGGTCTTGTCCTCGGCAAAAGTTGTCGAAAATATATTAAAGAAGAGATATGGAGTTAAATAATAAAACTGAATCACTAAAAGAAAACGGGAAGACCTTCTATTGGGCTTCCAGGTTAATTGATAAAAAAAAATTCAATGATATTTCTGAACTTTATTATATTTTGCGTGATTTAGATGATATTGCTGACAACGAAAAAAATGAAAAAAATATATTTGAAGATATAAAGAGATATCTAGAAAATGAGTCCTCTGAGTTTATCGATATGAGAATGGATAAACATTTGGATTTTATAAACTCATTAAAATCTGATATTAATGCAAAGAAAGTATTTTTAACTTTTATTGACGGTTTAATATTCGATCAGGAAAGTAATATTGAAATTAAAAATACCTATGAATTAATAAATTATTGTTATAAAGTCGCTGGAACGGTAGGAATTATGATGTGTCCTATTTTGGGAGCTGATAATGATAAGGCAAAAGGTTATGCTGCTGATCTGGGTATTGCAATGCAGCTAACTAATATATCTCGTGATGTATTTGAGGACGCATGCTCTAATAGAAAATATTTACCATCAGATATATGTGAAAATATTGATTCAAAAAAAATTAAAAACATTTTCATAGAAAAAGATGAAAAGAGCTACTTAATCATAAAAGATACAATAAGAAGTATACTTGTTTTAGCAGATAGATATTATGATAGAGCCAAAAATGGCTATCACTATCTGCCTTTCAGATCAAGAGTTTGTATATCTGTTGCAGCAAATATTTATAGGGAGATTGGAATACTGATAAAAAAAAATAATTATAATTGGTCAGATAAAAGATATTTTGTACCTAATTATAAAAAACTCATTATCACAGTTAAAACATTATTTTTCGAATCGTTTCAAATATTATTTAAATGACAATTAAATATAATAGAAAAATATCTGTCATCGGAGGCGGTTGTGCAGGATATTCAATAGTTAAGGAATTATCAAAATGCAGGAAAAATATTATAGATTTTTATTTAGGTTCAAAAATATCAAATAATAATTTTTGGGGTTTTTGGAATTTTGACGATATTAATGATTTAGAAAAAGTAATAAAACATAAATGGGAAAAATGGAAGATTATTGATCAAGAAAATGAAACTCTATTTCAATCAGATAATCACCCATATTGTGTAACTTCTAGAAATGATTGGATTCAATTTTGTAAAAATAATATTAAGGATGAGAATGTTAGTTTTTTTGATGAAGATATAAGTTATAAAAATAACTTTTTTTATAGAAAAGATTCAGAAAAAATAAATTCAGATCTAATAATAGATTGTCGTTCATTTCAAATTTCTACTGATACATATTTACAACATTTTAAAGGATTTGTTATTGAAACTGATAATGAAATTTTTGATGACTCTACTGCTATATTAATGGATTTTAGATGTGATCAATCTAATGGCATTCAGTTTATTTATTTGCTGCCTATTACTAAAAAAATGGCTTTAATTGAACCTACTATTTATTCTTATAGAATTGAAAGTGATGAATTCTATTATAAAAGTATGGAAAAATATTTAAGGGATATATATAAAGTTAATAAATTTAAAATAATTAGTGAAGAAAAAGGCGCTATCCCTTTAGCCTCTTTCAAAAATGATTATATTCCAAATGTTATAAATTTAGGACTTAAAGGGAATGCAAATAGAATTTCGTCTGGATACACATTTTATTTTATTCAAAAACAAGTTAAAAACCTAAGTAGAAAAGTTAATTTATCTTATAAAATAAATAATTCTAAAATTCATTCAAAATTAATTAATTTTTTGGATAGAATTTTTATTGATGTTTTAAAATCTAATCCTTCTAAAGCTCCACAAATATTTCAATCTTTTGGAAAGTCTTTTAATGGTGACGATATGGCTTTTTTTATGTCTAGTAAAATAAAAATTATTCCAATATTAAAAATGATATTCAACTTACCAACAAAAATATTTATTAAATCCTTTATAAGGTGCCTCTTTAATGATTGATACTGTTACCTTAGTCTCACTTCTAATGATAATTTTAATTGGACTACCTCATGGTGCTTTAGATGGTGCTGTAAGTATATGCTTAGATATTAAAAATGATTTTTTTAGTAAATTTTATTTTTTTCTCATTTATATTGGATTAGCTATATTTGTTACAATTCTATGGATTAATTTTCCACAAATCAGTTTAATTTTATTTTTATTAATTAGTATATTTCATTTCGGGCTCGGAGACTTCAATTGGAGCGATAAAAAAGAGAAATATATATTAGGTTTTATTAATGGGGGACTCATTATTTTCGGAATTAGCATTACAAGCCCCACTCAAGTTGATATTATTTTCAAGTCATTATCATTTGAAACTAATTTTGTATGGTTATTTATAAATATTGGTTCATTAATATTGTTATGTTTTTTACCGTGGCTATTTATAAATTTAGAAAAACTTTCTACAATTGATATCCTAAGATTATTTTTGATTATTTTATCAGTTTTATTCCTTCATCCGTTACTAGCTTTTGCTATTTATTTTTGTTTCATACATACAATTAATCATTTTATGAGAATTATCCCTTCATTAAAAAAAAGAATTTCAAGATCTAAAATAATAAAATTATTTAGCCTTTTTACTTTCACTAGCTGGGCTATCGGAATCATTATATTCAATTTATTCCGAGATAGTTATGGGGATTTAGAGTTAATTTATAGAATTATATTTATTGGCCTTGCCGCATTGACTGTTCCACATATGATTCTAATTGATTTTTATTTTAGACCTAAGGAAAAAATATAAGTTGAAAATTGATATTAAGAAAATTGATAATGATAATTTTGAAGTTAAAGTTTCAAGTAGAACTTCCACTTTACATAAAGTAAATCTTAACGATAATATTTATAAAAAAATGACAAATAAAAAGATTAGCAAATTAAAATTGATTGAACTAAGTTTTGAATTTTTATTAAAAAGAGAGCCTAACACGTCTATTCTGCCCGCTTTTGAATTAAGTATCATTAATAATTATTTCCCAGAATTTGAAAATGAAATTACAATTAAGATTAAGGAGTGAATTTTGAAAGTTTTAGTAATTGGCTCAGGGGGAAGAGAGCATGCGATTTGTTGGGGGATATCCAAAAACAAAAAAATAGATAAAATCTATTGTGCACCAGGTAATGCAGGTATCTCTAATATTGCAGAAATCGTTAACATTAAAACTGATAATCTTGAAGGACTAGTTAATTTTGCAAAAAAAGAAAATATTGATTTCACAATTGTAGGACCAGAGCAACCATTATCACTGGGAATAGTTGATCTATTTCGTGAAAATAATTTGTTAGTATTTGGACCCTCTAAATATTCGTCTCAGCTTGAATCAAGTAAAGAGTTTTCTAAATTATTTATGAAAAGAAATAATATCCCAACTGCTTCATTTGAATCATTTACTAACTACGAGAACGCAAGAAGTTATTTAGAGAATTCTCCAATTCCAATTGTTATTAAAGCCGATGGATTAGCATCAGGTAAAGGTGTTAAGGTCTGTTTTTCAAAAGATGAAGCCTTTTCTTTTTTGAAAGAAGTTATGCAAGATAAAGTTTTTTCAACTTCCGGAGATAAAGTTGTTATTGAGAGTTTTCTAAAAGGTGAAGAGGCATCTTTTTTTGTTTTTTCCGATGGTAAAAATATATTGACTTTGGATTCGTCTCAAGATCATAAAAGACTGCTGGATGGAGATAAGGGACCTAATACAGGTGGGATGGGTGCGTATTCTCCTGCGCCAATAATAGATGAAATTACCAGACAGAATATTTTAAATGAAATTGTATACCCAGTTTTTGAAGGATTTAAAAAAGAAGATTTTGAATATACTGGAATTTTATATATTGGTTTAATGATAGATGATAAAAAACCCAGTGTTGTAGAATTCAATTGTAGATTTGGTGATCCTGAAACTCAACCATTACTCTTTAGAATTAATTCCGATATCTTTGACCTATTTTATTTTACAGCATTAAAGAAGATTAGTGATTATAAATTAGAGTGGAAAAGCAAAACAGCTGTTTCTGTGGTGCTGGCATCAAAAGGATATCCTGCTAGCCCAATAACAGGAGATGAAATAAAAAATCTTAAAGAAATTGATCTCTCGAGTGATGAATTTATCTTTCATGCAGGAACAAAGTTGGATGGAAATAAAATTATTATATCAGGAGGCAGAGTTTTAAATGTTACTGCTCTGGGAGATACACTAGAAGAGGCAATAGATAAGTCATATGAATGCATAAATAAGATTGAAACTAAAAACTTACAGTACAGAAATGACATTGGAGTTAAAGGCCTTTTAAAAAAAGCTAAATAGCTTGACATAGATTGAAAGTGTGGCATATTTCAAGCATTAAATATGAGGTTTTTATGCCAACAATAAGTCAATTAATAAAGAATCCGCGCTCTGTTGAGAAGAAAAAGAGTAAGTCTAGAGCTATGGAAAAGAATCCACAAAAAAGAGGAGTTTGCACTCGTGTTTATACAACTACTCCCAAAAAACCTAACTCTGCTCTAAGGAAAGTTGCTAGAATTAGACTTACAAACGGTTTTGAGGTTACGGGCTATATTCCTGGCGAAGGACACAAACTTCAAGAGCATTCAGTTGTTTTAATAAGAGGTGGAAGGGTCAAAGACTTGCCAGGGGTAAGATACCACATAGTTAGGGGGTCCCTCGACACCGCCGGTGTAGACGGACGTAAACAATCAAGATCTAAATATGGTACAAAGAGGCCTAAGGCTAGTTAGACAATGGCAAGAAAAGGTCCTATTAAAAAAGCAGAAATAATTGCTGATACAAAATTTAATAATAAAGTAGTATCAAAATTTATAAATGCAATAATGTTGGATGGTAAAAAGAGTGTCGCAGAGACAGTTATTTACGATTCTTTTAAAATTATAGAAGATAAGGCTAAATCAGATCCTCTTGAGGTTTTTGAAGAAGCAATGAAAAATATTCAACCACCTGTTGAAGTGAGGTCCAGAAGAGTAGGTGGCGCAACTTATCAGGTTCCTGTTGAAGTAAACCCAGCTAGAAAACAATCATTAGCCATTAGATGGATACTTTCTGCTGCAAAAAAAAGAGCGGGAAAAAGCATGTCATCTAAACTTGCTGCTGAATTTATGGATGCTAAAGAAAGCAAAGGTGGCGCTTTTAAGAAAAAAGAAGACACAATTAAAATGGCAGAGGCTAATAGAGCTTTCTCACATTATAGATGGTAGATTGGTAATATGGTTGATTTAAATAAAGTTAGAAATATAGGTATTGTTGCCCACATTGATGCTGGTAAAACCACAACCACTGAGAGAATTCTTTTTTATACTGGAAAAAGCTATAAAATTGGTGAGGTTCATGACGGCGCTGCTACAATGGATTGGATGGAGCAAGAAAGAGAGCGTGGAATAACCATAACATCAGCTACAACTGCTTGTAGTTGGGACAATCATGATATTAATATTATTGACACTCCTGGTCACGTGGATTTTACAATTGAAGTGGAAAGATCACTTAAAGTTTTAGATGGAGCTTGTGTTGTTTTTGATAGTGTGGGCGGTGTTGAACCACAATCTGAAACAGTATGGAGGCAAGCCGATAGGTATAAGGTCCCAAGAATGTGTTTTGTAAATAAAATGGATAGGACCGGAGCTAATTTTCAAAGGACTGTTGATCAAATAAAATCAAGACTTGGCTCAAATCCAGTAAGACTACATATTCCATATTTTAAAAGTGATGTTTTTGAAGGCATAGTTGATTTAATTGAAATGAAATTGGCCGTTTGGGATGGGGAATCACTTGGTGCAAAGTTTGAATTAAAAGATATTCCTGAAGATATTTTAGATGAAGCCAATGCTGCTAGAGATAACATGCTAGAATTATTATCTGACAATAATGAATCCATAATGGAAGATTATTTAGAAGGAAAAGAAATATCTCGAGACACAATTATAGATGCTGTAAGAGTTCAAACAATTGATTTGAATATTGTTCCAGTCTTATGCGGATCAGCTTTTAAAAATAAAGGCGTCCAGCTATTGTTAGATGCAGTTGTTAGATATCTTCCGTCACCTTTAGATATTCCTCCTGTGTCTGGCGTATCTCCTGATAACGAAGAAGAGGTAATGAATAGGAAAGCTGATGATAAAGAACCTTTATCAGCACTTGCTTTTAAAATTATGACCGATCCTTTTGTAGGTACTATCACTTATATAAGGGTATATTCAGGTGTATTAAATTCTGGTACGCAAGTTTATAACCCATTAAAAAATTCTTCTGAGAGAGTGGGAAGGCTGCTAAAAATGCATGCCGATAAAAGAGAGGAAATTACAGCTGTAGGTGCAGGCGATATTGCAGCAGCAGTAGGTTTAAAAGACACATATACTGGCGAAACCTTATGTGATAAAAATAATCCAATTATATTAGAAAGTTTAAATTTTCCTGATCCTGTAATTTCTGTTGCCATTGAGCCTGAGACTAAGGCAGACCAAGAAAAGCTTGGTATGGCATTAAATAAGTTATCAATAGAGGATCCGTCTTTCAAAGTTAAGGTTGATCATGAAACAAACCAAACAATTATTTCCGGAATGGGAGAGCTTCACTTAGAAATAATTGTGGATAGATTAAAAAGAGAATTTAATGTTGAAGCAAAAGTTGGTGCACCACAGGTTGCCTATAGAGAAACTATTAGAGGTTCAAGCGAGGCAGAGCAAAAGTATATTAAACAAACTGGTGGTAAAGGTCAGTATGGACATGTAAAAATTAGGATAGAGCCAATGGATACTGGTGGGGGATTTGAATTCGTAAATGAGATTAAGGGTGGAGCAATTCCAAGAGAATTTATACCAGCTGTTGAAAAAGGAATTCAAGAGGCAATGTCTTCTGGAGTTGTTGCAGGATATGAAGTTGTTGATGTTAAAGTTACCCTCTACGATGGTTCATTTCATGATGTTGATTCTTCAGAAATGGCCTTTAAGATTGCAGGTTCTTTAGCATTTAAAGATGCTGTAAAAAAAGCAGGCGCTGTTGTTTTAGAGCCAATGATGAAAGTCGAAGTTGTTTGTCCTGAAGATTTTATGGGTACAGTAATTGGTGATTTGAGTTCAAGAAGAGGTAAGGTTCAAGGAACAGAATTAAGAGGAGAATTGCAAGGTGTACAGTGTGAAGTTCCTCTGTCAGAAATGTTTGGATATGCTACTGATGTTAGGTCCTTGACAGAAGGTCGTGCAACATTTACAATGGAGTTTTCAACTTATGCTGATGTTCCAGCTAACATATATGAACAGTTGAAATTAAAAGAAGCGTAATTTTTGTTTTATAGGAGGGACATTTAAATGTCTAAAGAAAAATTTGAGAGGAATAAGCCACATTGTAATATAGGAACTATTGGCCATGTTGATCATGGTAAAACTACACTTACAGCTGCTATTACTATGACTTTATCGAAAGCTGGTGGTGGAGAGTCTATGTCTTATGAAGACATTGATAATGCTCCTGAAGAGAAAGAAAGAGGTATTACTATTAATACGGCTCATGTTGAATATGAAACAGAAAAACGTCATTATGCTCATGTAGATTGCCCTGGACACGCAGATTATGTAAAAAATATGATTACAGGCGCTGCTCAGATGGATGGTGCGATTTTAGTTGTTAGTGCTACTGATGGACCAATGCCTCAGACAAGAGAACATATCCTCCTTGCCAGACAAGTTGGTGTACCGAGACTAGTTATTTTTTTAAACAAAGTTGACCAATTGGGTGGTGATAAGGAACTTGTAGAATTAGTTGAATTAGAAGTTAGAGAATTATTAAATGAATATGGATTTGAAGGAGATGATACTCCCATAGTATCCGGTTCCGCCCTTGCTGCCGTTGAAGGTAGTGATGCTGAAACAGGCGAAAAAGCTATACTTGAACTTATGACACAAGTTGATGAGTGGATACCTCAGCCAACACGTGATGTTGATAAACCTTTCTCTTTAGCTATTGAAGATGTTTTTTCCATATCAGGTAGAGGTACTGTTGTAACTGGAAGAGTTGAACAAGGAAAACTAAATGTAGGAGATAAAATCGAAATTGTAGGAATTAAGGATACTATTGAAACTACAGCTACTGGAATTGAAATGTTCAGAAAACTTTTGGATTATGCTGAAGCTGGAGATAATGTAGGTGTTCTTCTGAGAGGTATAGAGAAAGACCAGGTTGAAAGAGGCCAAGTTTTATGTGCTCCAGGATCAATTAAACCGCATCAGAAATTTGAGGCTGAAGTATACGTCCTGAAGAAAGAAGAAGGTGGGAGACATACCCCATTTTTTAAAGGATATCGACCACAATTTTATTTTAGAACAACTGATGTTACTGGATCTATTGAATTAGGTGAGAATGTGGAAATGGTAATGCCAGGAGATAATACTAAAATGAATGTGGATTTAATTTGCCCAGTTGCTATGGCAGATGGATTGAAATTTTCAATTCGTGAAGGGGGAAGAACAGTAGGAGCTGGTGTTATCAGTAAAATAACAGAAAAGTAAAAATATTATGGAAACCGCGCCAAAAGTAAGAATAAAGCTTAAATCGTTTGATCATAAGCTTTTAGACAAGTCAACTTTTGATATTGTTGATACGGTCAAGAGAACCGGAGCTAAGGTTGCAGGTCCTATTCCGTTACCGACGGACATTTCTAGAACATGTGTACTTAGAGCACCTCACGTTTATAAGGACTCTAGAGAGCACTTTGAAATGAGGACCCACAAGCGCCTTGTTGATATTCTTGAACCAACTCAACAAACAATTGATTCGTTGATGAAGCTAGACCTTGCATCTGGTGTTGAAGTCGAGATTAAACTACAAGGTGTATAAATGTCAGAAGATAAAACAGAAGAAATAGCTGAAGATGTAAAGTCCGATAATTTAACAGAAACAGATGAGCCTGAAGTTAATAATCATCCTTCTATTAAGCTCAGTGGTTTAATGGGGACAAAGCTTGGTATGACACATTCTTTAATGGATGATGGAAGAGTAGTTCCTACAACTTTAGTCCAACTTGGACCCTGTTATGCACTGGAAAAAAGTCTTAAAACTAAAAAAACTTCTTTAAAAATTGGATTTCAGGATGTCAAACCTACATCTTTAAATAAGCCTAAACTTTTATATTTTTCAAAATTAAAGGTTAAGCCAGTTAAGTATGTAAAGGAATTTGATCTTTTAGAAGATACTGAGATCAAGCCTGGCACAGAAATAAAAGCTGATATCTTTAAAGAAGGAGATATAGCTGATGTTACTGCAAATTCTAAAGGTAAAGGTTTTTCAGGCGTTATAAAACGTCATAATTTTGCTGGACTGAGACATACTCATGGTACTCCTCAAAATCAAAGATCAGGAGGATCCATTGGTGCATGTGCGTATCCTGGTAGAGTATGGAAAGGTCAAAAAATGGCTGGAAGATATGGTGGAAAAAAATCTACAATTCAAGGTTTAGAAGTAATCAAAGTTGATATTGAAAAAAATCTTATATTTATCAAAGGATCAATTCCCGGCTCAAATGGATCTTTAGTATTTGTAAATCATACAAGGAAAGGAAATGGATTTAGAAATAATTAATTTAGAAAATAAAAATGTTGGAAAACATTCTGTTGATATTGACAGCAATAAAGAAATTAATAAGTTTGCTATTAGTCAGGTAGTAAAATGGCAATTAGCAAAGAAAAGATCTGGAACTGCTTCTACAAAAAATAGAGCTATGGTTAAAGCAAGTGGTAAAAAGCCTTTTAAGCAAAAAGGAACCGGTAATGCGAGAGCAGGAACAAGAACCTCTCCGATTTGGAGAGGAGGTGGAGTTATCTTTGGGCCATCTCCTAAAGACTGGTCTTTTTCAGTGCCTAAAAAAATAAAAAAATTAGCTCTTAATAATGCCCTAGTTTACAAGTTAAAGGAAAAAAGTGTTCATTTAGTTGATTCCTTTGAGCTTAAAGATAACAAAACAAAAAATTTATCAAATAAATTAAAAAATTTGAACTTAGGAAAGAAAGTATTAATTGTTAATAAAGAAGAAAATATAAATTTGGAACTATCATCACGCAATCTTTCAAATGTAAAAGTTGTAAATCCCGAAGGTCTAAATGTTTATGATTTATTGAACTCAAATTCAATCCTTATTCATAAAGATTCTATTGATACTATTTTAGCGAGGACCAAATAATTGAAAAAATTTATTTCTGATATTTTAATAAAACCTTTGATGACTGAAAAATCAGCTTCACTTAATCAAGCACAGTGTTACGTTTTCGAAGTTTCAGCGAAAGCGACCAAAAATGAAATTAAAGATGCTATTCAGAAATTTTTTGATGTTAAAGTTGAAAACGTTAGAACCTCTATCAAACCTGGCAAGGTTGTTAAAAGAGGTGGAAAAGTTTCGGGTAAAAGGTCTAAGCAAAAGAAAGCTTTTATAACTTTAAAAGAGGGAACAATAGAATTTATTCAAGGAGTTTAATAGATGGCGATTCAAAAATATAAACCAACCAGTCCTGGAAGACGTTTTATGACATCAGCTGATTTTGATGAAATAACCACAAAAACTTCTTATAAACCTTTAGTTAAATCTGTCCATAAGAAAAAGGGTAGAAATAATAATGGTCGCATAACTTCAAAAAGTAGGGGTGGTGGTGCAAAAAGACTTTATAGATTAATAGACTTTAAAAGAGATAAGCATGACGTAGTTGGGACCATAAAAACAATTGAATATGATCCTAATAGGTCAGCTAGAATTGCATTGGTAAATTATTCAGATGGGGAAAAAAGGTATATACTTTCTCCTCTAAACCTTAAAGTTGGTGATAAAATAGTTTCAGCTGATAAAACAGAGATTGTTAATGGTAATTCCTTATTATTAAAAAATATTCCTGAGGGAACCTTAGTTCATAACATTGAGATTGCTCCCAAAGGCGGTGGTAAAATCGCCAGGTCTGCTGGTGCATATGCGACTGTTTTAGGAACTGAAAATAAATTAACTCAGATTAAATTGGCCTCAGGTGAAACAAGAAAATTACTTTGTGAATGTCGTGCTACAGTGGGTAAGCTCGGAAATGAAAAACACAATCAAGTTGTTATTGGCAAGGCAGGCCGTAAGAGATATTTAGGTAGAAGACCAATCGTAAGAGGTGTCGCAATGAATCCAGTTGATCACCCACATGGTGGTGGTGAAGGTAAAGCAGCACGTGGTAATCCACATCCTGTATCAAAGTGGGGATGGATAACAATTGGAAAGAAAACAAGGAACAATCCTAAGTCCGACAAGCTAATAGTTAAACGAAGAAGGGTTGGATATGGAATGGATAAGAGGTAAATAGTATATGGGTAGATCAGTTAAAAAAGGGCCTTTTGTAGATGATAAATTAATGAAAAAAGTCATCAAAGCAAAAGAAGAAGATAGTCAAAAAATAATTAAAACTTGGTCAAGAAGATCTATGATTGTCCCGGATATGATAGGTTTAACATTCGCAGTTTATAATGGGAAGAAATTTGTACCCGTCTATGTTACAGAATATATGTTGGGTCATAAGCTTGGAGAATTTTCTCCTACAAGAACGTTTGTATCACATGCTGGTGGCGATAAAAAATCTAAGGTGGGTAGATAATGATTTCTAAAGCTGTAAATAAATATATCAGAAGAACCCCTAGAAAAGTTAATACAGTGTTAGATGTAATCAGAGGGAAAAATGTTGATTATGCATTTATGTTATTGAAAAATATCAACAAAGGTGCTAAGGAAGAAGTTTCTAAAACTTTAAAGTCTGCAGTTTCAAATGCTTATGAAAAAGGATTTACTGATACTTCAAAAATATCTGTATCAGAAGCTTATAGTACCGAAGGTCCAATATTTAAAAGATACAAGGCAAGAGCTATGGGAAGAGCAACAAAAAGATATAAAAGAACAAGCCATATAACTATAATTTTGAAAGAGGGAGTTAATTAATGGGTCAAAAAGTCAATCCTATTTCATTAAGAATTGGTATAACAAGAAATTGGAACTCTAATTGGTTTATAGCCAATAAAATTAAATATAAGGATTTTCTTCATGAAGATTTGAAAGTTAGAGGTTATGTAAAGAAAAAATTTTTCCAAGCTGGAATATCAAAACTTGAAATTGAAAGATCATCAGAAGATAAAATGAGGTTAGTTGTCTATTGTTCAAAACCAGGACTATTGATTGGAAGAAAAGGTATTGATATTGAATCACTTAGAAAAGATTTAAATAAAATGGTTAAAAAAGATGTGTATATTGATATTAGAGAAGTTAAAAGACCAGAAATAGATTCTCAGCTTGTTGCAGAAAATATTGCATTACAATTAGAGAGAAGAGTAGCTTATAGAAGAGCTATGAAGAGAAGCATGTCATCTGCATTACGACTAGGTGCAATAGGAATTAAAGTTATGGTGTCAGGTAGATTGGGTGGTGCTGAAATTGCAAGAAGCGAATGGTACAGGGAAGGAAGAGTACCCCTTAGTACTTTAAGAGCTGATATTGATTATGGTTTTGCTGAGGCCAAAACCACATATGGAATAATTGGTATTAAAGTTTGGATTTTCAAAGGTGAAGTTATAAAAAGAAAAGAAAAAAGTAAAGGAGTAGAAAATGCTTCAGCCTAAAAAAAGCAAACACAGAAAAATACATAAAGGAAGAGTTAGGGGTGTTGCGACAAAAGGGAATAAGGTTTCTTTTGGAGAATTTGGGCTTCAGTCGTTAGATTTTTCTCGTATAACAGGCAGGCAGATTGAAGCAGCAAGGATTGCAATTACAAGAAAAGTTAAAAGAGGGGCAAAGCTTTGGATTAGAATTTTTCCTCATAAACCTGTTTCTAAAAAACCTGCTGAGGTCAGGATGGGAAAAGGGAAAGGCGATATTGATAGATATGTTGCTCCGATAAAAAAAGGGACAATGTTGTATGAGATCGCTGGAGTCGATGAAGATTTAGCGAGAGAAGCATTAAGACTTGCATCAGCAAAGTTGCCTGTTAGAACTAGAGTTGTTGTAAGAACAAGAGGTTTATTAATATAATGAATATGCTAGAAATTAAGAAATTAGATACACCTGAGATTGAAAATAAAATAAGAGAATTAAAAGATTCTATATTAAAGGCTAAAATATCTAGACTAAACCAAGGTGATTTTGACACTAACTCATTTACAAAAATTAAGAAGGATATTGCAAGATGTATGACAGAACTTAATCTTAGAAAAGAGGTGAAAGGATAATGACTAGGGGAAGAATGCGAGAACTAAAAGGGGTTGTTATTAAAAATTCTGCTGATAAGACTTTAATGGTGCAGATTGAGGCTTCATCTAAAAATACTACATATAATAAGATTGTAGTTTTAAAAAAGAAATTTCATGTCCATGATGAAAAAAATGAAGCCAAAGTTGGAGATAAAGTTCGAGCAATTGAGACTAAGCCAATAAGTAAAATAAAAAGATGGAAGCTGGTTGAGATTATTTCTAAAGGAGAGGCATTATGATTCAAACCGAGACTCAATTAGTTTCTGCAGATAATTCAGGTGCTAAACAACTAAACGTAATTAATCTTAAGGGCGGTTCTTTCAGAAGATATGCAAGGATAGGTGACATTGTCACTGTTTCTATTAGAGCGGCAATTCCAAACTCGAAAGTTGAAAAAGGTAAAATATTTCAAGCTGTTATAGTTAGGACAAAAAAAGAATTAAGAAGACCAGATGGATCATACATAAGGTTTGATGATAATGCAGCAGTTTTAATAAATAAAGAAAATCAACCTGTCGGTACAAGAATTTTTGGTCCAGTTGCAAGAGAATTGAGAAATAAGGGTTTTATGAAGATAGTATCATTAGCCCCGGAGGTTATATAATGGCTAAATCACTAAAACCGAAAAAAGGCCTAGAGGTAAAAATAATTGCTGGCAAATATAAAGGCCAAGTAGGAAAAGTTTTAACAGTTTTCCCTAAAACAAATAAATTAATTATAGAAAATATAAACGTTGTAAAAAGACATAAAAAGCCAGATCAGCAAAATCAATCAGGAGGCATAATTAATAAAGAAATGCCAATTGATATATCAAATGTAAAGGTAATAGCTAATGGATAATCTAAAAACTCTATATAATAATTCTATCGAAGATATTCTTAGTTCAGTTAGCTTGTCTAATAAAATGCAAGTGCCTAAGCTAGTAAAAGTTTCAATCAACATGGGTCTTGGTAAAATGTCTGATGCTGGAAAAGATGGAAAATTAATTGAGGAAGCAGTAGACGAATTATCTAAGATTGCTAATCAAAAAGCTGTAGCTACTAAAGCTAAAAAATCTGAAGCAGGCTTTAAGTTAAGGGAGGGTTCTTCAATTGGTGCAAGGGTGACTCTCAGGGGTAATAAAATGTATGAATTTCTTATGAAATTACTACATTTGGCATTACCAAGAGTAAGAGATTTTAGAGGAATATCCAGAAAAGCATTTGATAAGAGAGGCAATTACAATTTAGGTATTCAAGACCATCTTGTATTTCCAGAGATTGATCCAACAAAAACTTCAAAAACAAAAGGAATGAATATAACAATTGTTACAACTGCTCAGTCCGATGACGATGCATTAATTTTAATGGAGAAGCTGGGATTTCCATTTAAAAAAAGGTAGGTGATATAAAATGGCAAAGAAGTCAATGATAGTAAAAGCGAATAAAAAACAAAAATATAAAGTAAGAGAGTATAATAGATGCCCATTAACTGGAAGACCCAGAGGTTTTATTAGAAAATATGGGATGAGCAGAAATGCATTTAGAAAATTAGCTAGTGAAGGATTAATTCCTGGAGTTAAAAAAGCTAGTTGGTAGTGAGGTAAAAATGGTAATAGATCCAATATCAGACATGTTAACAAGAATTAGAAATGCTGTTACTAAAAAGCATAAGAATGTTCTAGTTCCTTCATCAAAATTTAAAGTTGAAATTGCAAAAATACTTCAAAATGAGGGATTTATTAATTCTTTTCAAATTATTAAAAATGGTACTTTTCCCAGCATAAAAATTGACTTAAAGTATGATTCAAGAAAAAGCCCTGTTATAAAAAAAATTAAAAGGATAAGTAAGCCAGGATTGAGAGTTTATGTAAATAAAAATGAAATTCCTAGAATTTCTGGCGGGCTAGGTACTTCTATAATCTCTACTTCCAGAGGGGTAATGACCGGAAATAAAGCAAGAGAAATTGGTGTAGGAGGAGAGATTCTTTGTAGTATTCTCTAAATTATTATTATGTCTAGAATCGGAAATAAAGAAATTTTACTTAATAAAGATATAAATATTGATTTTAATAAAGGTATTTTAAAGATAAAAGGTCCAAGAGGTGAGTTGAACCGAACGATACCAAATGATGTTCAATTAGATATTACTGATGAAAAGATTTTAGTAAAAAGATCCTCTGATCTTAACAAGGTTAAAGCGCTTCATGGACTAACCAGATCTTTAATAAATAATATGATAATTGGTGTTACAGATGGTTTTGAAAAAGCCTTAGAAATAAAAGGTACAGGATATAAATGTGATATTAAATCAAAAAACGAGCTTATTTTAAACCTTGGATATTCTAATCCTATTAATTTTGTATTGCCTGATGGAATTGAGGCAGAGACTGAAAATAAAGGCACCTTATTAAAAATAAAAGGTATTAATAAAGAGATTGTGGGAGAAATTGCAGCAAGGATAAGAAAATTAAGAAAACCCGAGAGATATAAAGGTAAAGGTGTTAGATATCAAGGAGAATATGTGAAGTTAAAAGCCGGTAAATCTGCTGGTGCAAAAGGTGAATAAAAATGATTAATCAGATTCAAAAAAATAAACTTAGAGTTAAAAGACATTCTCGAAATAGAAAAAATATATTTGGGACTCCTGAGGTTCCAAGATTGTATATTTTTAGATCATTAAAAAATTATTATGTAGGTCTTGTTGATGATACAAAAGGGGTTACATTAGCATCAGCTGCCATTTCAAAAAAAGAGTCGTCTTTAAAGCTTGCTGAATCTTTGGCAGATAAGGCATCTAAATTAGGTGTTAATAAAATTGTTTTTGATAAGAGTGGATATAAGTATCATGGTAGATTAAAAGAATTTGCTGATGCTCTCAGAGATAAAGGATTTAATTTTTAAGGAGTTAAAATTTGAGTATAAATCAAGATAAAGAATTTACAGAGAAAATAATACATATAAGAAGAGTTGCGAAGGTAACAAAAGGTGGTAAGAATTTCCACTTCACAGCTTTAGTTGTCATAGGCAACATGAAAGGAAAAGTTGGTTCAGGGCTAGGTAAATCAAACGAAGTTCCTGATGCAATAAGAAAAGCTATTGAAAAAGCAAAGAAAAATTTAATAGAAATAAATATGAATGGAAGGACTATAACACATGAAGTTTATGCTAAATCCTTATCTTCACAAGTCATGATAAGGCCTGCTGGATCAGGTACTGGCGTAATAGCAGGTGCTGCAGTAAGATCTGTTTTGGAGCTCGCAGGTATTAAAGATGTTCTTACAAAGTCACTAGGATCAAGAAATCCAATAAATGTTGTGACTGCCACCATAGAATGTCTTAAATTATTAAATGAGCCATCAAATACAGCTGAGAAGAGAGGTAAGGAGTCGTCTGATTTAGATTTACCGAAACAATATTATAAAAATAAGGCCGAAGGTGAAATCAATGCTTAATGATTTAAAAAAAACAACTATGTCTAGAAAAACAAGAGTTGGTAGAGGCCCTGGCTCAAAAGGTAAAACTGCAGGTAGAGGTCATAAAGGTCAAAATTCAAGATCGGGTGGCGGTGTGCCATTACTTTTTGAAGGAGGACAGTCTAGTTTTGTTTTAAGAACTCCTAAAAGAGGTTTCAAGAACTATAATAGAATTCAATATGATGTTGTAAATGTTGGTCAATTAAATAAAATTGAAACATCTGAGGAAATTAATAAAGACTTCCTAATAAAAATTGGAAAAATTAGCGGTAATAAACCAGTTAAAATTTTAGGAAATGGAGATTTAGATAAAAAATTATCTATAAAAGTTGATGCCTTCTCAAAATCGGCAGAGAACAAAATTAAATCTGCAGGCGGTTCAATTCTAAAAGTATGAGTTCTGTTGATTCATTGCCAAAATTACCTGAGTTAAATAAAAGAATTTTATTTACACTATTTATTTTAATAATATATAGACTTGGAGTTTTTGTACCTATTCCTGGTGTTGACTCTGCAGAGATCTTAAAAATTTTTTCAAATCAAGGCAAATCATTTTTTGATATTATAAATTTATTTTCTGGTGGTGCTTTTGAGAGAGCTTCTATTTTTGCACTCGGTGTCATGCCTTATATAACATCATCAATTGTGATGTCTTTGGTTGTTAAAACGATACCTAAATTAGAAGAATTGAATAAAGAAAGTTCAGGTAAAAAAAAGATAGCTCAATATTCAAGATATCTAACAATTATCATATGTTTTTTTCAAGCTTCATTATTAGTTACAGCTCTACAGACTGGACTTGGAACTGGAGTAGATATTGTTTTTGATCCTGGTCTAAGTTTTTACTTACTTACTGTATTTACTTTGACAGCTGGAACTTTTTTTGTAATGTGGCTTGGTGAGCAAATTACGAACTTTGGTATAGGTAATGGTTTATCATTAATAATTGCGGCATCAATAATAACAGGTGCACCATCAGCAATTGGCAAGCTGTTTAACTTTGTCGCTATTGGCGACTTAAACATATTAACAATTATTTTATATTTGATAATCATGCTAATAGTTCTATATTCGGTAGTTTTTGTCGAGAGATCTTTTAGAAAAATACCTGTTCAATATCCTCAAAAAACTCAGGGTAGAAAAGTCTCAATGGCTCAGTCGTCTCATTTACCTTTGAAAATTAATCCTGCGGGTGTAATTCCTCCAATTTTTGCTTCATCAATTCTATTATTACCATTAACAATTTTTAATTATATTGATGTTCCAAGTTTGAATCAATTGTCAGCATCTTTTTTAAATAATGGATTTATTTATAATCTCGTTTTTGCTTTGTTAGTTATATTTTTTACATTTTTTTATACAGGAATGGTTATTAACCCCACGGAATTATCTGACAATCTCAAGAAAAATGGAGCTTTTATTCCAGGGATAAGGCCCGGAAATAATACTACTGATTATATCAAAGGAGTAATGTCAAAACTTACCGTGATTGGAGCTCTATATCTTGCTTTGGTTTGTGTAATTCCAGCTATTTTAAATGCTAAGCCTTTCAGCTTACCGTTCTTTTTTGGGGGTACATCATTATTAATCGTAATAGGTGTTACTCTAGACACAATTCAACAAATCCAATCATTTCTTATTTCAGATAATTATGATAATTATGGAAACAAAAAGAGGAGAAAAGAACCTAAAAGGTTCAATATGAGGTGAATATATGATTTTGATTTTATTTGGCCCCCCAGGAGCTGGAAAAGGCACGCAAGCTGATCTTTTAAAAGAAAAACACAATCTTTTACATTTATCTACTGGTGATATTCTCAGAGATGAAGTCTCTAATAATACTGAATTAGGAATTGAAGCAAAAAAATTTATGGATTCTGGTGAACTAGTGACTGATGATTTAATTATTGGAATGATAAAAAATAAGATTGAATCTACTGCAGATGTAAGCGGATTTCTTTTTGATGGTTTTCCTAGAACTATTTCTCAAGCTGAGGCATTAGATTTAATGCTTAAGGAGTCCAACCTCGAAATAGATAAAGTTATTTCATTGGAAGTTGATGATAGTGTTTTAATAAAAAGATTATTATCCCGTGGGAGAAGTGATGATAATGAGACAACAATAAAAAATAGGTTGGAAGTTTACAAAAATCAAACTTTACCCATTAAAGATTTTTATAAAGGCAATAATAAATTATTAGAGATAAAGGGAGATAATTCGATTGAAGAGGTTAGCTCTGATATTGAAAAGTTATTATAGTATATAATGTCAGTGAAGATTAAAAATAATGATGAAATTAACCAAATGAGTTCATGCGGTAAAATAATTTCGGATGTTAGAGAGATTATAGTTAAAAATATTGAACCGGGCATATCTACTTGGGAATTAGACAAGTTAGCAGAGGAATATACAATATCCAAGGGATTTCTTCCTGCTTTCAAGGGCTATCAAAACTTTCCCTCATCTATTTGTGCTTCTGTTAATGATGAAGTAGTTCATGGATTACCCTCAAAAAACAAGATTCTTAAAAAAGGTGATATTATTGGTATCGATTTTGGTGTATATGATGGAACTTTTTATGCAGATTCAGCGTTCACTTTTCCTGTTGGTGATGTAGGTGATAATATTATAAAACTTTTAAATGTTACTAAAGAATCTTTAAACTTAGGAATCCAAAAAGCTCAGGTCGGAAATAAAATCTATGATATTTCTAAAGCTATTCAGGATCATATTGAAAAAAATGGATTTACTGTTGTTAGATCCTATGTCGGACATGGAATTGGCAAAGATTTACATGAAGAGCCTCATGTTCCTAATTTTATCTTAAATAATAAAGATAGATCAAAATCAATGAAACTTAAGGAGGGAATGGTTTTAGCAATTGAACCGATGGTGAATGTTGGTAAATTCGAAGTCGAATTAAGTGATGATAATTGGACAGTTAAGACTTGTGATGGTAGTTTGTCTGCACATTTTGAGCATACTGTTGCATTAACCAAAGATGGTCCAAAAATTTTAACCAATTAATTAATATGGCAAAAGAAGAAAGGGTTGAATTAGAAGGTTCTATTTTAGAGGCTCTCCCAAATGCGATGTTTAAGGTGGAGCTTGAAAATGGCCATCAAATACTAGCCTATGTTTCTGGCAAAATGAGAACACATTTTATAAGAATTTTACCCGGGGACAAAGTTAAAGTTGAAGTATCACCTTATGATTTGACAAAAGGAAGAATAACATATAGATTGAAATGACATTATCGTATATAATATAACGCTTTAATGGAGAATTTATGCCTAGAATAGCTGGAGTAGACATACCTGAGAATAAAAGAGTTTTAATATCTCTTACATACATATATGGGATTGGGAAGAAGATATCTCAAGACATTCTTCAGAAAGCAAATATTGATTCATCAGTTAAAACATCACAATTAACAGACGATGATGTTTCAAGAATTAGGCAATTAATAGAAAATGAATATCTTGTAGAAGGTGAACTTAGAGTTGAAGTTCAAAATAATATCAAAAGGTTGCAGGAAATTGTATCTTATAGGGGCATTAGACACAGAAAAAAATTACCATGTAGAGGACAAAGAACAAAATCAAATGCTAGAACACGAAGAGGTAAGAAGGGACTAGCCATTGCTAAAAAGAAACAGGCTGGTTTAAAATAGGAGCTAAATAATCTTGAAAAAAACAAAAAAGAATAAAAAAACTAAAAAGTTTGTTGAATCCGGAATTGCTCATATTCAGGCGACATTTAATAATACTATTGTTACGATAACAGATGACGATGGAAATGTTTTGTCTTGGGCTGCAGGTGGAAAAGAAGGGTTTAAAGGAACTAGAAAAGGAACTCCCTTTGCCGCGCAATTAGCTGCAGAGGATGCCGCAAAAAAGGCAGCAGAATTTGGTATGAAAACCATTGCTGTTTATGTTAAAGGCCCAGGACCAGGACGTGAAACAGCGATAAGATCAATTCAAACAGCAGGTATTAAAATCAATTTAATCAAGGATGTAACTCCTTTACCACATAACGGTTGTAGACCGCCTGCAAAAAGAAGAGTTTAGGAGTATTTGATTGGCTAGATATACAGGACCAACTACAAAATTATCAAGAAGAGAAGGTCAAGAGCTTTTTTTAAAGGGTGATAGATCTTTTTCTGATAAGGCAGCTCGAAGATTAAACATATTGCCTGGTCAGAGTCAATCAAAGTTTAAACAGAAATCCTCTGAATATGCAATTAGATTAAGAGAAAAGCAAAAACTAAAAAGAATATATGGACTTACAGAGAAACAATTCAGAATTAATTTTGTTAAGTCGAACAAACAGCCTGGTGTTACAGGTAATAATTTAATCTCTAATCTTGAAAGAAGACTTGATAACGTTGTATATCGTTTAGGATTTCTTAGCTCAAGAAACGAAGCACGTCAATATGTAAACCATGGTCATATATTGGTTAATGGTAAAAAGGTAGATATTCCTTCTTTTTTGATATCAATTAATGATGTAATTGAGATTAAAGAGAAGAGTAAAGATAAAAAAAGAATTAAAGAATCAGTTGAGTCTGTTGCTAGAAGAGGAGTTCCAGAGTGGCTTGATTTTAATTCAGAAAAACTAACCGGAGTAGTAAAAAGATTACCAACAAGAGATGATTTTACGTTACCTCTTGATGAGCAATTAATTATTGAATTTTATTCTAAGTTATAGGGAGTATAAATGGAATTTCAGCGAAATTGGATTGGTTTACATAAGCCAAAATCCATACAAATAGATCAAAAATCAAAATCTGAAACTTATGGAAAATTTATATGCCAGCCTCTTGAAAAAGGATATGGACTTACAATCGGAAATTCTTTAAGAAGAATACTGCTTTCTTCAATACAAGGACCCGCTATCACTAAAGTTAAAATTGATGGTGTTCAACATGAATTTTCAACAATCACTGGCGTTAAAGAGGATGTGACTGAAATAATATTAAATTTAAAAAAATTAAATTTGAAAATGAATACCTATGATCCACAGATAATTAGTTTAAGTTATGAAGGTGAAGGTGAAGTTACAGCAAAAGATATTGAAACAAATCAAAATGTAGAAATTGTCAATGACCACCAATTTATTGCTACTTTATCAGAAAGTGCAAAACTTGATATTGAGATGACTGTAGAGATGGGAAGGGGTTATATGCCTACGGAATCTAGAGATGAAAATAATCACTCAATTGGGGAAATACTAGTTGATTCTATATTTTCTCCTGTGTTAAAAGTTAACTATAATGTAACAGCAGCGAGAGTAGGGAGAAGGACAGACTATGAGAGATTAACTATTGAAGTATGGACAAATGGAACTGTTTTCCCTGAAGATGCCGTTGCATATGGAGCTAAAATACTTAAAGATCAGATGTCTGTCTTTGTTAACTTTGATGAAGAAGAAATTGATGCTATTCCAATTGTCGAAGAAGAAACTGATGAAATAATAGGTTCTGAAGATATTTTATTTACAAAAATTGATGAACTAGATTTTTCTGCTAGATCATTAAATTGTTTGGAAAAAGCTAATATCAAATATCTTGGTGATCTTATTCAGTTGAATGAAGAAGATTTGTTGAATTTGGAAAATTTTGGTAAAAGATCTCTTAACGAAGTCAGAGATGTTATATCTTCATATAATCTTAGATTAGGAGAAGATATTAATAAAGACTTGTATTATGAGCAAAGAAAGCTTAAAGAAGATGAGCCTAATGAAGATTCAGTAGGGAATTTTACAAATGAGACATAGAGTTAGAAAAGGAAAGCTTGGATTAAAGACTCAACATAGATTATCTTTATTGAAGAACCTTGCTACTGAGTTATTCAGGCATGGTAGAATTATTACAACAGATGCCCGAGCTAAAGAGCTAAAAAGGTTTTCTGAAAAGTTAATAACAACTGCTAAAGTTGATTCTGTTCAGTCAAGAAGAATTATAGATGCAAAAATTAAAAACAGAGATGTTCTAAAAAATCTTTTTGAGTTTATCGCACCAAGTTTTATAGATAGGCCTGGAGGTTATACGCGTGTTATTAAACTATCTTATAGAAGAGGAGATTCAGCTCCACTTTCGGCAATTGAGCTTGTTGGCTTGGATGTTCCATTTAAAGAAGTCGAGTCTCAAGTTAACGAGGAAAGTCAACCAAATACTCCTGATGAATCGTAAATTAGATTATGAACAATAATCTTGGAATAATTTTAGATCCTAATTCATTTAAAAATATAAAAGAAGTTGTAAAAAAAGCTGATAATTATAATTTTCATTCTGCTTGGGTTACAGAACTTTATCGTTCCTCATTTGAACAATTAACTTTTATTGCTGAAATAACAAAAAATATAAAAATTGGGTCAGCGGTCACATTGGCTTTTATCAGAAGTCCGTTAATCACTGCTATTTCAGCTATGGATATTGATAGTTTGTCAAATGGAAGATTAATTTTAGGTTTAGGATCGGGTGCTATTAATACAAATAGAAAATGGCATGGATCAGAAAATTTTGATAAGCCTTCAGAAAGAATGAGTTCATTAATAAAAATTTTAAAAAATATACAAAAAGGCCTATATAATGGTCAAGATATTGAATTTGCAGATATGTTCCATAAAATAGAAATTAAAGCCTTTAAAAGGCCTTTTAAGGCTTATAGAGAGCAGATTCCATTAAAGATTGCGGGAATAGGTCCAAGAATGTCTAATATAGCTTTAAACGAATCTGATGGATATTTAGGACATGTTGTTTGTTCTAAAGAATATCTTGTAAACAATATAGTTCCACTAAAGCAAAATAAAGATTCTCATGTTTCATCAATAATTTTATGTGCTATAAACAAGAATAAAGCTCAGGCAGTAAAAGATTGCAAAGGTACAATAGCTTTTTATTCAATTGTAAAAGCTTATTCAGAACCTTTTGTTCAACTTGGTTTTGGTTCTAATATTGAAAAAATAAGGAAAGCTTATTTTAATAAAGATGTCGATACAATGATAAAAAATGTAAGTGATGAAATGGTAGAAAAATTTGCAATTGTTGGTTCAGAGGAAGAAGTAAACGATGAAATTGTAAAATATAAAGATATATTAGATTTGCCTATATTGACTGCTCCACATTACTATTTAAATGAAGAAAAATTAGAGTTTTATCAAAACCAAATTCTTGAAACTTTTAAAGCTTCTTAGCTTTATAGATAGTTACAAGTCCAAAATTAAATGACTGAACAGAATCCACAAGAAAAAAATTAGTTTCTAATAATTTTTTGAATTCTTTTGGGGTATAAAAATTACTTATTGATTTTGATAAATAAAAATATTCTTTAAATTTACCATGCACAAGTCCTACAATTGGAATTATCAAAAAAAGATATAAATTAGTTAAGATTTTTAGAAAAAAATTTTCGTTTCTTGAAAATTCCATGACTAGTAAATTCTGTTTTTTTTTTAAAACCCTATGAATTTCTTTAAGTGATTTATCAATAGATAAAGTATTTCTTATTCCAAAAGAAATTGTTATAAAATCAAAACTGTTTTCAGGGAATGGAAGTTCTTCAGAATATGCCTCAATAAAATTAATACCTATATTTTTTTGCCTTGCTATTGATAGCATATTTTTTGAAGGGTCAATTCCATAGCAATCAGTATTTGGATAGATCTTTTTTATAGATGAGATTATATCGCCTGTACCCGTTGCAATATCCAATATTTTTCCATCAAAATCTGCATTACTGATAAAAAATGATTTCCAATCTTTATGTCTTCCTAAACTGATAATATCATTGATTTTATCGTAAACAGTCGCAATAGAATTAAATGTATCTTTTGTATCTGGCATTATAAATTCTCTATTAACTTCAAAGCCTTAGATATATCACCTGATGTCATTATATGTATACCATCTAAATGTTCTTTATATACTTTGATTAAATTTTTTAAATATTCTTTTGAATGATTAAAAATATCGTTTTCATCCATTTTTTGCATTTTTTTCAGATGCTCAGATTCAACATCAATACCTCCTAGCTTTTTTAAAACATTATGTAAAACTTTAATATTTGTTATAGGTAAAATTCCACATAATATTTTATAATCTGTTTTTAAAGATAGTTTTGACATAAGTTCAAAATCTTTCTCAGAGAAAATTGGTTGAGTAATAAAGAAATTTGAACCCTGTTTTAGTCTTTGATTGATAATTTTTATTAATTCTTTATACGATTTATTAAGGTTGAGTGTAGAAAATATTTCATAATTTAATGAAGTATTTGTTCTATTTTTACTATAATCATATCCTTGTCTCAAATCTGAAAGAATTTTAATTAATTTACTTGTATTTATCTCAAAAACCTCTTTAGACTTTTTTGAATTACCCTTAATTATTCTATCTCCTTTGACAGCTAATATTTTATCTATTTTCATTGCTAAAGCGCCTAATATCTCACTTTGTAACGCAAGTGTATTTCTATCTCTTGTGGAAAAGTTAATAATGATTTTTTTGGGGCTTATTCCTTGACTAATAAGTGAATGAGCTAGACTTATAGGCGTGATTCTAAGATTAGCCATTGGACAGCAAGTCAAATCTAAAAGATCAAATTTATTAGAGTGTCGAACTAATTTTTTTAAAAAAATATTATTAATCTCGTACTTGGGAGGTACGACTTCAAAAGAAGTTTTGAATGTATTTTTGTATAAGTTAGAATTTATCATTCAATGCGCTTTGTTCTTATATTTATTTTTGTTGCACTTCCATGCTTAGACACATATGGTATCACGAAAGTATATAATATAATAGATAGAAAGCTGAAGATTCATACATATGAGCCTTTAACTGTTGATCAAAAGAAAAAAATCGAAAAGAAAATTGACCAAATATTAGATGTTTTAAATGAATATGATTCAAGTACATTTATTTCAAGATTTAATAATTTAGAGAAAAACTCAGAAGTTTCGGCCCCAGATATATTTGTTGATGCTTATAAGGTGTTAAATGATTTCAATAAAATTACCAAAGGTAAATTTAATCCAACAGCTCATACTCTATTAGATAAAAGTCAAAAAGTTAAAAAATTAGATTATTACTTAAAATCTGAGGTTCATTCAAGATGCACCATCATGACAAATATTAAAATTAAAATAAATAATGTTTTTTCTAAAAAGCAGAAATGTACAAAATTGAGTTTTGATTCAATTATTAAAGGTATAATAATAGACAATCTTAGAAATTATTTAATTAGTCAGAATTTAGATAAATTTGCCATTACTTTTGATAAAATTATTACAAAGTATAATTATCCTTTAAAAGATTCAGAATTTATTGAATTACCAAAATATATATTCGATCAAATCAATTTCAATTTAATCAGCTCATATTCTGTTTATACACTCGATGAAAATTTGTACACATTTAACCTTAATATGAAAGATAATGAATTAGCAATACGTGACGATTTAATAATAATTGTTGCAACAAATTCAAATTCTAATAATGATATTTTAGCAAATACTTTAAATTTGATGGATATTGATAAGTTACTAGAAAAAGATAATTTAAATCAAAATTTTCCTTTATTTATTTCTTTTGAAAATGATAATATTATCAATTTTAAATACAGTAAAAAATTTGAAGATTTTTTAAAATAAATCTCTTTGATTGAAAAAATTAACATATCTTTCGATATCGAATTTTCTTCTTAAACCATTATCATTCATATATCTAATTTTTCCATAAATGCTTCTTTCTCGCCAAGCTCTATCATGTAATCCAAAACACCATAAAATCCCAACATAACTGTTAGGATTTCTACCATCTAATTGATATTTATTGTTAAGATATAATGCTATTTCTATTCCATCTTTATATCCTGGGGTCCACTCAAGAATTTTTTTACCCCAATACATTCTCATATATCCATGAATGTATCCTGTTGTAAGAAGCTGTATTTGGGCGGCATTCCAATATTTATCATGTGTTTGTGCAAACTCAAAATCATCTAATTCATAAATGTATTCTCTCTTATCTTTTAGATGTCTATCTAGAGTATCTAAAGCCCAATTTGGTAGAGATTTGTGATTATTATAGTTGTCATTATAAAATGTAAAATTGTAAGCTAATTCTCTCCTTATTAAGAGCTGTTCTAAAAAAGGGTGCTCGATTGATATATTTTTATTTAATTTAGATATAATTTGTGTAGGCGCTATTTGCCCATAATGAAGAAATCTACTAATAGTTGAACTTTCTATATATTCTGGGTTGCCGGAAATTTCTTCATAATTATTAAAATTAAGGTCTATGAAATTTTCAATTACTTTTTCAGCTGATAAAGGGCCTGAGATATTAATAATTTTTTTATCTATGAATTTATCTATTTTTAAAAAATTAATTTCTTTATTAATTAAATCTGTACAACAATTTTCGGTTTTTAAAGAATTAACCTCTTTTAATAATGAAGATATTTCAAATTTATGAATATGAAGTTTGTTATCCAATTCTTTATAATATTTTTTTCTCAGAGTCGCTGCCGAGTATTCTTGTTTATCAGATACTCTTTTTACAGGTAGATAAAGATTATCAACAGAATATATATTAAGATTTAAATTTTTTAAAACATTTTTTTGGTATTTTTTTGCTCTATTTGTATATGTTGAATCAACTATCAAACTTATACAATTTTTTAATATAGATTTCATTAGCGATTCACTATAAGTATAAAAATATAATTGATGGCCTAAAGAAGTTAGTTGATTATTTACTTCTTTGAGACCATTTAACATAAAACTTCTGTGTCTAGGCAGTGAATCGTAATGTTTGGCATCATAAATAAAAAATATTTTATGTTGAACTTTTAGCTTTTTTGCTAATTTCAAGGACTCGTTTAGAGAATAATTATAATTAACTCTTTGATTTGAAGACATCCAGTATCCAACAAAGCTTTTATTATTTATATTTAATTCTTCTAACTTTACAGATTCTTTTATTACTTCTAGCCTTTTAAAATTCTGATCAAAAATCATTTATTAAACCTTCTAATCCAGAATAAAATTGAACCAACTAATACTAGGACTGGAAATATATATAAAATAATTCCAAAACCTTTTACAGGTGGGGTAGCTAAAATCGTATCACCATAAATATTTACAAAATAATTTAAAATCTCTTTTTTACTTTTTCCTTCAGAGACTTGTCTTTTAACGACTTCTCTCATTGATATCGCAAGCCCAGAATTAGATTCTGCAACAGTTTGACCTTGACAAACAGGGCACATTAATTCGTTGGAAATCTCATAAACTTTATTACTAGCTAAAGTTGATAATGGAGTTAATAAAATAAATAAAAGAAGATATAAATTAATTATTATTTTCCACATATGTTTGAGTTTTTTCTAGACCCTCTGATATATTACTTCCTTTTAATTTACCAACATATTTATATATTATTCTGTTGTTATATAAAAAAAATGTTTCAGGAACACCTGAAACTCCAAATTCAACTGGAATTGTTTTAGTTTCATCAAAAAAATTAGGGTAATTTGGCTCATTCAATAAAATAAACTTCTTAGCCTCTTCATATTCGTCAAAAATATTTATACCAATAATTTCCATATCTGAAGCTTCCAATGTCATATACTCATTAAAATCAACAACTTCCTCAATACATGGATAGCACCAAGATGCCCAAAAATTGATTATATTGTAACCTTTAAGCTCTTTAAATTTTAACTTTTCCATATAAGCTTCATTCGCTGCACGATAATTAATCAATCCCTTATATTCAAATTTTTTAAGATTATATTCCTTTGATATGACTTTATCAATCAAGATGAATTGTGAGTCTATTTTCTTATTTCCATTACATGATGTTATGGAAATAATTATCAAAGCAAGAAATAAAATTTTATTCATTACAACAGCTTTTTTTAGAGCCCCCGTTTAATTCTAATTTAGTTTGTGTAGAGGGATAGCCATCATAGGCATCATCCAAAATAGATCTTATTTCTTTCAAGCTAAAACCATCCTGAGTGAGATATTTTACAGTAAGAGCAACATCAATACATATTGGACAAGAAACACTATGATTGGTTAACGAGATTATATCTTGATCAATTTTTTTGATAAAACATGATTTGTTACTTGTATGCTTAATTTTTTCACACCCACAATAACAAGAAAAATTACTCAACATTTCTGGATTTTTTACTGCATAATCATAGGCTTCTTTAATATCACCTTTAAGCGAATTAAAAAATAAAGAAGATTCTTCAGTTAATTGAGCAGATTGTAAGTTAGGGTTGATAAAAAAGAAAATAAAAAATAAAAAAAATATCTTTCTATTCATCAAAATTTTGTGGTTCTACTCCAGCCATTTTTTCTAGTTTAGATTTATATTCATCTAAATCTATTTTCAATCGTGCTACACCCGTTTTTATAGCAGCCTTTGCAACAGCATATGATTCCCATACAAGAACTCTAGGATCAAAAGGGGAGGGCACAATATAATCTTTACCGTAAACTAATTCCTCTCGATTATGTCGTTTTGCAATATCTTTTGATGCTCCGAGTTTTGCTAATTTAGCCAAAGCTAATGATGCAGCTACTTTCATTTCTTCATTAATTTCGGTTGCCGCAACATCTAAAGCTCCTCTAAAAATGAAAGGAAAACCAAGAACATTATTTACTTGATTTGGATAGTCAGTTCTTCCTGTTGCCATAATAATGTCTTGTCTAGCCTCAAATGCATCTTTAGGTGATATTTCAGGATCAGGATTGGCCATTGCAAAAATTATAGGATTATCATTCATGGTTAAAACCATATCTTTTGAAACTACATTCCCAATTGATAGCCCTATAAAGACGTCTGATCCCTTAAAGGTATCTTCCAAAGTTCTACAGTCAGTTTCAACGGCGAATTCCTCTTTTTGTTTATTTAAATTTTCTCGCCCTTTGTATATCACACCCTTACTATCGCACATAAGAATATTACTGGGATTAGCCCCAAGAGTTATAAATAGTCTTGCACATGATATTGCGGATGCCCCAGCACCGTTTATGTTAATTTTAATTTCTGACATTTGTTTACCAATTAATTCACAAGCGTTTACAAGGCCTGCTGCAGAAATTATAGCAGTTCCATGTTGGTCATCATGAAATACAGGGATATTCATTTTTTCTTTTAGTTCATCTTCAATTCTAAAACATTCAGGAGCTTTGATATCCTCAAGGTTAATACCCCCAAATGTTGGTTCAAGTAGCTCCACTGTTCTTATTATTTCATCAACATCTGTTGTTTTAATTTCAATATCAAAAGCATCCACTTGAGCAAACCGCTTAAATAAAACTGCTTTACCTTCCATAACAGGCTTACTAGCCTCAGGACCAAGATCACCTAATCCTAATACAGCTGTTCCATTTGATACAACAGCAACCAAATTTCCTTTATTAGTATATTTATAAACATTTTGCACATCTTCGTGTATTTCTTTACAAGGTTCAGCAACCCAAGGAGAATAAGCTAAAGATAATTCATCTTGTGTCTCAGCTGCTTTAGTAACTTTAATTTCAATTTTTCCACTCGGATCTTGGGAGTGATAGTCTAAAGCCTCTTCTCTTCTATTTACTATTCCGTCATTTTTAGTTTCTTCGCTCATAATAATGCTCCTTTAAAACAATGTGTAAATTTTACATTAAATTAAAAAAATTAGAATAAAATTAAATAAAAAAATTATTTAAATAATTAATAAATTTTTGAAAATATAGATTCAATATATATATTTTATTGTTAAATACAATTAATCCAAAAATAATTAGTAAAAAACCCATAAAATTACTAAAAAAATAGTAAATTTTGGATTTATCATTAAATTTTTTAATTAGACTTTTAAAGCCTAAAGATCCTATAAAGAAAGGTATACCCAATCCTATTGAATAAAAACTTAATGTAATTAAAGAACTTTCAATATTTTTACCCGCTGCCGAATAAGCTAAAACAGAACCTAAGACTGGCCCAATACATGGAGTCCAAGCAAAACCAAATGATATGCCAAGTAAGAATGGTTTAAAAAATTTATTATCTGAATTTAAATTTAATAGATAAGTTTTATTAAAAAACTTATTTTTAAAAAAACCAATATTCATAAGTCCAAAAAGAATAATTAGAATCCCTGATATCTTTATCATTACTAGTTTATTTATATTGAAGAACAAGCCTATCGTAGTTGAAGTTAGAGCTAATAGTAAAAAAATAAAAGTAAAAGATGATATGAAAATTAATGTGGAGATAATAATATTTTTATTAGTTTTAGTAATGATTTTTCCATCAAGACCTAAGGTAGTAAGATAAATTGGAAATAATGGAAAAATACATGGTGAAAAAAAAGATAAAAGTCCTGCAATTAATGCAACATATGTAGAAGATGAATCTATCATTTTTTAATTATCTCCAATATTTTAAAATATGATTCTTGATCAAGCTCGCCATCAAATCTTTGTATAATCTCGTTTTGATCGTTAAAAACTAAAGTTACAGGAATACTGTTAATCGAATTGAGACTTTTTAATGAAACTAGATTTTCATCCCAATAATTTCTATATTGAACATTATTGGACTTTATAAAATTTAATGATTCAGAATAGACATCCATTATTGATATACCAATTACTCTTAAATTTTTATTTTCAGTATTTAATCTGTTTAATATAGGAACTTCATTTTTACAAGGGACACACCATGAAGCCCAAAAATTAATAATATAAAATTCATATTCCTTAAGACTCTTTTTATCAGAATTTAAAACTTTTAAATTAATTTTATCAGGGCTAAAAACGTTTTTTTCAATTTGATTGTTTGTACATCCAAGTATGGAAGAAGTAAAGATTAGAATTATGAAAATTTTTAAAAAATTTATCATTTTTATTTTATTAATAATATTAGTTATAATCATACAATGGCCTTATTCATTACCAAAAGTAATAATATAACTAATTTTAAGACTACATATCATGTTTTATTAAAGACAGAGCTCAATAAAACTTTTAGTATCTATGGAAATCTAAAAAAACAAATTTCTCATTTTGCTGAGACTCAATCTTTTGAAGGGAATTATAATGAATCTTTAGTATTTAATGATATTGATAATGAAAAATCTTCTTCAAAAAAATTCATAGGATTAGGTGTAAAAAAAGAACTCAATAATGAAAAGATTTTCAGATGTGCTTCATCAATTACCTATTCAATAGTATCATCAAAACAAAAAATATCCTCTTTACAAATTGTTTTACCTGACAGTTTTGACAATATTAAAGTTGAAAAATTTTTAATGGGTTTATTTTATGGTCATTATTATTTTGATAAATATAAAAGTAAAAAATCAAATTTAAATGATATTGATATTTCTATAATATCAAATAATTTATCTAGCTCAACATTTACTAAAATACTAGAAAAAAGTAAAAATGTTATTGAAGGTGTTAATATGACTAGGCTTTTAGTTAACGAACAACCTGAAATTTTAACACCCGCTGAACTTGCAAAGTATGCAAGTAAAATATCAAAAAGAAAAAACGTAACATGTGAAATTTTTAATGAGAAAGAGTTAAAAAAAATGAATATGCTTGGCATTTGGAATGTTGGAAAAGGAAGTGCTAACATGCCTCGTTTTATACATCTCAAATATAAATCTGGATCTAAAAATAAAAAAATAAAGAAAATAGCTCTAATAGGTAAAGGCATGACTTATGATAGTGGAGGATTATCCTTAAAACCTGCTGATTATATGGTTACCATGAAGATGGACATGGCTGGTGCTGGTTGCGTTGTTGGGGTTTTTGAAGCTTTATCTTTATTGCAACCTAAAAATTTAGAAGTACATGGTCTTATTCCATCAGCTGAAAACATGCCAGGCCCAAATGCATATAGACCAGATGATGTAGTTGTTGGACTCAGCGGTAAATCTATTGAAGTAATTAATACTGATGCTGAGGGAAGGGTGATACTGTCTGATGCTATTGAATATGCAAATAGACTTAAAGTTTCCGAAATGATTGACCTCGCAACTTTAACAGGCGCTTGTATGGTAGCCTTAGGAAATTACACTGCGGGTTTATTCTCTAATACAGTAAAACAAGCAGATAAGATCTTAAAATCCTCACAAAATGCTGGTGAAAAAATATGGGAGCTTCCCTTAGATGAGGATCTTAGATCCTCAATCGAAAGTAACATTGCTGATATTAAAAACTCTGCTTCAACGCGTTATGGAGGTGCCATTACAGCAGCTATGTTCCTACAACATTTTGTTGATAAATCTATTCCATGGTCACATATTGATATTGCTGGGCCAGCATACATTGATTCCAAAAGGCCCTGGTTAGCACCTGGTGCTACAGGTTTTGGTGTCATGACTCTACTTGATTATTTAGGAGCTATCTAAATTTTTGTTAAATATTTACTTTCTGGATTACTAATGCCTTTTACAAGATTTTTATATTCTTTTTGAATAATTTTTGTAATTTTTCCAGGATTTCCATTACTTATTTTTCTATCATCTATTTCTCTCACTGGTGTTATTTCTGCAGCTGTTCCAGAAAGAAATACCTCATCAGCTATGTATAACTCATCTCTTGTGAATTTTTGTTCTATTACTTCAAAATTATTATTTTTTGCTATTTCAATTACACAATCTCTCGTTATACCCTCAAGTACTGAAGTAATAGGAGTGGTCTTTATTTTATTATTTCTAACTATAAATATATTTTCTCCAGTTCCCTCAGAGATATAGCCATCTGTATCTAGCATTAATGCCTCATCATAGCCAGCATTCAAAGCTTCTCTTTTGGCAAAAACAGAGTTTATATAGTTCCCAGATATTTTTGATTTTGTCATAAAGGAATTAACTCCCATTCTAGAGAATGATGATATTTTTGCTCTTATACCTCTTTTGACTCCTTCTTCTCCTAAATATGTTCCCCATTTAAACGCTGCAATTATTACATTAATTTTATTATTTGAAGGATTAATTCCAATTGAACCATCACCTATAAAAGCTAATGGTCTTATATAGCAATCTTTTAACTTATTTTTTTTGATTAATTCTAGAGTTGCATCTTCAAGTTTTTTTTGTGAATAAGGAATTTTAATAAAGGCGACTTTTGCTGAATTAAAAAAACGAGTGTAATGGTCACTTAATCGAAATATAAAAGTATTTTTTCTATTCGAATATGCTCTTATACCCTCAAAAATACCTGATCCATAATGAAGACCATGACTTAGGACATGAGTGGTTGCTTTATCCCACTGAACAAATTTATCATTAAACCATATATACTTAGATTTTTTCATAATAAAAAATAATTAATTCATATTGTCTAATAATAAAAGTAATTGTCAAGTTAGTTAAAAACTTATGATTCTGTGTTATTTTGTTAAAATGAAAAAAAATATTTTATTTATCAATCACTCTGTGAGAGATGGTGGGCCAGGGAGAAGTCTTTTTTATTTATTAAAACACTTTGACTATAATAAATATAATGTTCATGTTCTTATTCCCTCAAAAAATACTTTTTCAGAAAATATTAAAAATGAAAATTTAAATATTAATGAAATTATTTCAAAAAATTTTCCTGAAAATCTCAAAAAGCAAAATTTCAATATTTTAGGAAAAAGTATTTCTATATTTCCTTTAGATATTTTGATTAATTTTATTAGATTAATAATTCTATCAATAACATTAAAAAATTTAATAAATAAGAATAAAATTGAGTTAATTTACTGTAATGGAACTCAAGCTAAAGTATTTGGTTCCATAGTGGGTTTTATTTATAATATTAAAACCATATGGCATGTAAGGAATATACAGACCAATTTTTTCTTTAAATGGCTTATTAATACCTGTGGAAAATTTAAAAATGTTAAAAAAATAATTTGTGTTTCAAATGCCACTAGTGAACAGTTCAGATTAAGAAGTAAAAATATTGTAATTAATAATGGAATCGATACAGATGAGTTCTCAAATAATAAAATTATTAAAAATTTAAGAAATGAATATAAAATCGAAAAAAATAAAATAATACTTGGGACTGCGGGTAGAATTGTTCCGAGAAAGGGTTTTGAATATTTTATAGAAGTTTGTAAAGAAATATCACATGTCTATAAAAAAGATTGTGTTTTTGCTATTGTCGGCGATACACCTTTTTATTTCAAGCAAAATTTAATGAAAAAATTAAAAGATAAAGTTGATGAATATAATTTAACAAATAAATTTATTTTCACAGGTTATAAAAAAGATGTTGAATCTTACATAGCTGATTTTGATATTTTTTTTATTCCTTCAAGGTATCCTGACCCTTTTCCAAGAGTAGTTATAGAGTCAATGGCTTTGAGTAAACCTATAATAGGTTTTAAAATTGGTGGTATAGGTGAAGCAATAGATAATGGTATTAATGGGTACTCACATAAAATAAACGAAAATCCTACAAAAAATATAGTTAGTTTAATTGAGAATGAAAATTTAAGACTAAATATGGGTTTTAATTCCAGAAAAAAATCCGTAAATCAATATGATTCTCGAATAATAGCAAATAAAATTCTTTTGGTTCTTGAATCACTCTTTTCTAGTGGTTCGAAAGCTTAATTTGAAGCTTATACCATCAAACCCATATTCTTTTCTAATTGATCTTTCAAAGAATTTTCTAAATGGATTAGGTAGATTCTTTGCAAAGTTTGAAAAAATAATAAATTCTGGTGGGTTTGTTTTAGTCTGTGATCCATAATAAATTTTAAATCTTTTACCTCTTTGAACTGGAACAGAATATTTCTCCACAATTTTTTTTAAAAATTTATTAAAATTGTTAATGTTTACTTTAAAATTCAACTTTATCTCAATTTCATCTATTTCTTTAAAAATCTTATTTATATTTTTTCCTTCTAAGGCAGATATGATTATAATTTTTGCATAGTTTATTTGTGGAAAATATTGAAGAATAACTTCTTTTAATCTTTCATTGTTTTTAAGTTCTTTAGGTATTAAATCTGATTTATTAAGTACTATAATTACAGCTTTATTATTTTTTTTTATAAGATTTAAGATCTTTGAATCCTGTTTTGATGGACCTAACTGTGAATCAATCATGAAGACTGCTATATTAGAATTCTCGATTGTGTCTATTGCCCTGGAGGTAGAATAATATTCAACTTTTTCATATATTTTAGATTTTCTTCTTAATCCAGCAGTATCAATAAACATATATTTTTTTTTATTTCTTATTATTTCAAGATTCACCGCATCGCGAGTTGTTCCAGGTTTTTCACTTACTATTGATATTTCTTCTTCTGCTATTTTATTTATTAGAGTAGATTTGCCAACATTAGGTTTTCCAACTATTGCTATCTTGGAATAATTATCTTCATTTTGATTAGATATAACATTGCCAATATTTTTATAAATAAAATCTTTTAGTTCTGTAATATTTCTGTCGTGTTCTGCAGAAATATTTATCATATCGGTCTCTCCTAATTTATAAAATTCAGGTAAATTCTCATCAAAATATTTATAATCAATCTTATTAATTACTGTTACCATTCTTTTATTTTCTTTCCTGATCAACGTAATTAATTCAAAATCTTCCTTTTGAAGTCCAGACTTACCATCTAGTAAAAAAATTATCAAATTAGATTTTTTAATAACCTCAATAATTTTTTTTCTTATTAATGTAGGATAAAGGTCTTTGTTTTTATCAAAACCTCCCGAGTCAATCAATTGATATTCTTTATTATTAATCATAAATTTTTTTGATAATAGATCCCTAGTACTTCCAGGTTCTTTGAAAATTATTGAATGTCTAAGGCCAACTAATCTATTGAAAAGGGTAGACTTTCCAACATTTGGTCTTCCTACTATTGATATTAATGGTATCATTTGCTTTTAATGCCTCTTATAATTAGCGATTCTAATAACTATACTAGAAGATTCAATAAATTATCTCTAAAAAATGCAATAACATTTGTACTGAGGAAGCTCAAATTATCTTCTAAGACCATTTATATAACGTTTATATCAGATTATAAAATGAAAAAAATAAATAATGAATACAGACAAAAAAATACCTCAACGGACGTTTTGAGCTTTAATTATGAAAATAGCTCAAATAATGTAATGGGAGAAATTTTAATTTCTATGAATTATTGTAAAAAGAATATTTTAAAAAATAAAAATTCTTTATCAAAAGAAGTAATAATACTATCTATTCATGGAATTCTTCATTTATTAGGCTATGATCATGATAGTTTAGAAAATGAGAAAATTATGTTTGAACTTCAAGAAAAGCTATATTCAGAATATAAATCTAAGTTTCTGAAGCATCATAATCATTAAATTCATCAATATCAGGTATTTCGCTGATATCATTCAAACTAAATACTTCCAAGAAAAAGTCTGTTGTTTTATATAAATATGGTTTTCCAGGAGCATTTTTTTCACCTGAAACTTTTATAATATCTCTTTCTAATAAGACATTTATAACCCCAGTGGAATCAACCCCTCTAATCTTATCAATTTCCAATTTTGTAATAGGCTGTCTTTTTGCGATAATTCCTGCAACCTCTAATGACGCCCTTGAAAGTCTAAAAGGTTTTTTGTTTATATATTCTTTTATTAGATCCTTATAATCTTCATTTGTTCTAAATTGATAACCATCTGCAATTTTTTCAAGCTTGAAAGATCTTTTTAAATTGTTGATTTCATTCATTAAATCATTAATTAAAATTTCAGCCTCGTTTTTATCAATATTTAAAAATTCCGAGATATTTTTAAGTGAAATTGGATTTTCACTTATAAAAATTAACACTTCCATTTTAGATTTTAAATCTTTCATATTAACTCCTTTTAAAAAATTTAATTTCATTACTATCTTGATAATTAAAATCAATTACAGAATCTTTTACTAATTCTAGAATTATCAACAATGATGCAATATTTTTTTCTTTTGAGTTATTTATGCAAAATATTTTGTCAAATTCAACTGTTTGTATTTTATCAAAAATCTCTAAAATTTCTTTTTTTCTATCTTCAAAGTTGATATTATCAGGAATTATATCTAGATCAGGAATTTCTTTATAATTTTCATAATTTAGAATATTTTTTACTGCAGTTACAAGTTTCCATATATTGGTTTTCTCAACTTCCCATAAAACATCTGACTTAAATTCTTCATTTTGAGATCGCTTGAAGGTATCACGCCCTAGAATCTTTCTTTTATTAAGATCTTCAGACAATAATCTGTATTTTTTGTATTCTTTTAGCATCTCTATAAGATCAATTTCATTTTCATTTTCAATTTCTTCTTCAACTTCATCTTGTGGTAAAAGAGATCTAGATTTAATTCTTGTTAATTCTGCGGCAATAACAAGATAGTCTGCAATATTTTGAAAATTAATTTGTTTTAAAAGGTCAACATATTCTAGATATTGTTGTGTTACCTGAGTTAAAGAAATCTCATATATGTCCAGATCTTTGTCTCTGATTAATGATAATAGCAGATCTAAAGGCCCTTCAAATATATCAAGTTTTAAGGAATAATCAGAATCACTATTTTTACTATAATTATCCATTTAAATACAAAATAGCATCAGGAGCTAACAAATTCAAAATAAAAAATATTGGAGCTAACAGTAAGTATGGATAACTACGAATTACAAAAATAATTAATATTACTGAAAGTATGCTATAAAAAGGGTTAGACATTGTTTGATTAAATTTATCAGCCAAGCTATCTGGTAATATGCTATATATTATATTTCCCCCGTCAAGAGGTGGCATTGGCAAGAGATTAAATACTCCCAGCATTATATTCAAATATATCATCCAAGACATAAACTTCCCAATATTTAAAAAGTTTTCATCATATAGAACTGTATTTGAATTTATTTCATCTAATCCTATTAAATAAAATAATACAGAGAATGCAAGTGCTATTATGAAGTTTGATAATGGGCCTGCTAATGCAACAACATATAAGCTTTTCCTACCCCGTTTGAGGCGATTGATATTGACTGGAACAGGCTTGGCCCATCCAAATTTAATTATAAGAATAGCTAGTGTACCTAACGGATCTAAGTGTTTTAATGGATTTAAAGTTAACCTACCTAATCGTTTAGCAGTATCATCACCGAGCTTATATGAAGCAAGAGCATGACTATATTCATGAACTGTAAGTGAAAACAACACTATTGGAATTATAATAAAATATATTGGATCAATCACTATTTTCTACACCTTTACTTAGAGGACCAAACTTTTTTAAGATATCCTTTTTTTCTCTAAAACTCTTTAAATATCTACTTGTTACAGATATGGATGAATGTCCTAAATGTTCTCTTATATTTATTAGGTCAATACCTTCTTCTATAAGATGAGTAGCTATTGAATGCCTAAACATGTGTGGGCTTATCATCCTATATTTTTTTCTTCCATTATTTCTTATAATAAAATCATTATCATTTTTATAATTATCATAATTATCATTATATTTAAACGCATTAATACATATTTCTTTAACTCTTTTATCAACAAACTGTCTAGTGATACCATTTGAAGAACTTTTATTTTTATTCTTCCAATAATTACTTACAAAAAGAAAATTTGAAATGTTTCCTTCTAAGATAGATTCCCTATCAATCTCTATATATTTAATGAGATTTTTATATGTGGGGTAGGGTTGCTGCCTACTTTTTCCTCCCTTTCCATGAATTAATATATATGGGTTAGAGTTGTTAAATTTTATATCTTTCATTTGAATATTTATTAATTCTGAAACTCTTAAACCACAATAATATAAACTATCGATTATAGATTTCTCTCTGAGCGGATAATTAAAGTCATCAATAAAATGATCTGAATCACAGTAAGTCATAATCAATTTGATTTCTTTCAAAGTTAAAGATTGAGGATCTTCTGGATTTGATGATCTTATGGTAGGAATAGGTGAGGATTGTATAATTTTTTTAAATATTAAATATTTAAAGAAACTAGAAAGTGTATGTAAAAATCTTTTTTTTGATGAATCAGATCTAATACCAGATGCCTCTTTTGTTTTTTCTCCATTTTTATTTTTCCAAACTTTAACATAAGTATTAAATGCTTTTGATTCTAAGAAAGACTCTACAACAGATTTATTAATTTGGGTAAATGAATTAATTTTATTTATAAATAGAAAATCCAAAAAAATATTTAAATCTCTTTGATATGATTCAGAAGTGTTAAGGGTTGTACTAGAACTGGTAATTTTTTTATGATTAATGAAATTTTTTACAATTTCTTTCATAAATAATTATGTTCCACTTTCCCATGAATTAAGATACGCATCTTGTTCAGTTGTTAGTTTATCAATTTCAACACCCATTGATTTTAATTTAATTTGAGCAACTTTATTATCTAATTCGAGTGGAACATCATAAACATCATTCTTTAATTTTTTATAATTCTTAACCATATGCTCTGAACATAAGGCCTGATTAGCAAAACTCATATCCATTACACTAGATGGATGCCCTTCAGCCGCTGAAAGATTTACAAGTCTCCCATCTGATAATAAATAAATCTTTTTTTTCCCTATACTATATTCTTCAATGTCATCTCTAATTTTTTTTCTTTTAGTAGACATTTTCTTAAGTGAATCAATATTTATCTCAACATTAAAATGACCAGCATTTGAAACAATTACGCCATCTTTCATATTTTTAAAATGATGTTTATCGATAACATTTAAATTACCGGTTACAGAGCAAATAAAGTCAGCTATCATAAATGCCTCATTCCCTGACATTACTCTAAAACCGTCCATTTTTGCCTCTAAAGCTTTGGTTGGATCAATTTCTGTTACAATTACATTAGCACCAAGTCCGTGAGCTCTCATAGCAAGCCCTTTACCACACCATCCATATCCACATACAACAAAGTTTTTTCCAGAAACTAACCTATTTGTTGCCCTCATAATACTATCCATAACACTTTGGCCTGTTCCATATCTATTATCAAATAAATGTTTAGTGAAAGCATTATTAACAGCTATGATTGGATATTTCAAAACATTATTATTTGACATGCTTTTCAATCTTATGACACCTGTAGTAGTTTCCTCTGTTCCACCAATAATATTAGGAAGATACTTTTTATGTGATTTATGAACAACTGTAACTAAATCGCAACCATCATCCATAGTTAAATTTGGGCCAATTTTTAATGAGTCAATAATGTGCTTATAATATCCTTTATTGTTAATTCCTTTGATTGCAAAAGTTTCTATTCCATAATCCTTTGATAAGTGAGCAGCAACATCATCTTGCGTGCTTAAAGGATTTGATGCACAGCATGAAACTTTAGCACCTGCATTTTTTAAAGTAATAAGAAGATTTGCCGTTTCAGTTGTTATATGAAGACATGCAGAGATGTTCATGCCTTTTAGTGGCTTCCTTTTGGACATAGAGCCATTTATTTCATTAAGAACTGGCATATCTTTATAAGCCCATTCCACTCTATCTCTTCCTTGTTTATTTAATTTTGAATCTTTAATATCTGACATATAAAATACCTCTTAATAATAATAACTATAAATTTTTAATATTCTCTGATTTATCAATTTTTTCCCAAGTAAATTCAGATTCGTTCCTTCCAAAATGACCATACGATGCAGTTTTTTTATAAATTGGTTTTAATAAATCTAAGTTTTCAATTATACCTTTTGGTGTACAATCAAATAATTCTGTGATGGAATTTAAAATTTTATCAATTTTTTTAGAAGAATCAATATCTGAGGAATTTATATAATAAGATACGGGATCAGGTTTACCGATCGCATATGCTAATTGAATCTCACATTCATTTAGCAGGCCAGAAGCAACAATATTTTTTGCCATATATCTTGCCATATAGCATGCACTTCTATCAACCTTTGATGGATCTTTTCCGGAAAAAGCACCTCCACCATGTTTTGCCCAACCACCATAAGTATCAACTATAATCTTTCTGCCGGTTAGACCAGTATCACCATGTGGACCACCAATTACAAAACGACCTGTAGGGTTTATGATAAATTTTGTTTTCTTATTAATAAGATTTGAAGGAACTTCTTTTTTTATTATTTCCTCAATTATTCCCTCTTTTAGGTCTTCATCTTTTACATCATGGGAATGCTGAGTCGAAATTAGAACCGTATCTACGTATTGTGCTACTTTATCTTTATATTTAATTGATACTTGAGATTTGCCATCTGGACGTAAAAATTTTAAATTTCCATTCTTTCTATTATCCGAGAGTGATTTAGTTAATTTATGGGATAAAAGAATAGGGTAAGGCATTAAATTTTTATTTTCATTTGTTGCATAACCGAACATTATGCCCTGATCTCCTGCTCCAATAATATCATTATTAATTTGGTCAACACCTATAGATATATCATTTGACTGTTTATCAATATAAAGCTCAACGTTACATGTATTTCCATCAAAACCTAAAGATGGATCATCATAGCCAATTTCGATAATTGTATTTCTTATTATTTTTTCATAATCTATATTAGAACTAGTTGAAATCTCTGCGGAAATAATGACTTTATCTGTTGTAACAAGAGTTTCACAAGCGACCCTACAGTTTTTATCATTTAATATAATTTCATCTAAAATAGAATCAGATATTTGATCTGCTACTTTATCGGGATGTCCTTCAGTAACTGATTCAGAAGAAAAAATAAATTCATTATTAATCATTCTGGTTGTATGATACTATAAAATTTTTAAATTAACTACTAATGGATTGCTGGTACGTGTTATAATCATCAATCATGAAAAACTTTATAGCAGCTTCACTTATCGCAGCTGATTTTTGGTCTTTATCAAAAGAGTTTAAAAAACTAGATAATACTCAAGTTAAATGGGTTCACTATGATATCATGGATGGGCATTTTGTGCCTAATATATCAGTTGGATCATGTGAGCTTAGCTCATTAATAAAAAAAACAAATATAGAAATTGATATTCATTTTATGGTTACAAATCCAGATATTATTGTCCCAAATTTTATTAAAATGTTTAAAAATAGAAAATTAAAGAACATAACAGTTCATGCAGAGACATGCGCAGATATTAAAAAGCTTTCAAAAATTACAAGAAAAAATAATATTAAATTTGGATTAGCTATTAGTCCTCAATCATCAATAAAAAGAATTATTGAGAATGTTGAATATATTGATCTAGCTTTAATAATGACAGTTAAGCCAGGATTTGCTGGACAAGATATAATTACTAAATGTATCAATAAAGTAAAAAGATTGAGTAAATTTTTTAAAGAAAATAATATAGATCTTCCAATACAGGTTGATGGGGGAATTAAATTAAAAAATATTTCATTACTTTCTGATGCAGGAGCCAATATCTTTGTTTCTGGAACAGGAATTTTTAAAACTAATAATTATAAGGTTACAGTTGATAAAATGATGAAAATCATAAATAAATAGTTAATATGGATAAAAATAAAATATTTTCCGGAATCCAGTTTTTTTCAAAAAATGAACTTTCAAAGATCAAGAATAAAAATGGGTTTAAATGTTCAGAGTGTGAACATAATTCAGGTTTTATATATTTAGAGGATTCTGTAAAAATTTGCCCGCGAAAAAAAATAATCAATCTCTACAACTCATCAAATATACCGTCTCGTTTTTCGAAATGTCGTAACACAACTTTAGATAATGGTTCTTGGGAAATAAGAGAACGATCAATTCAAGATGCATTAGAATACAGCGTAAAATACATTAAAAATTTTCCAAATTTGCTACCACCTTTTTTTATTGGCAACCCGGGTTTGGGTAAAACACATCTATCAATTTCTATAATTTCAGAACTTATATTAGTTTATGGAATAAGATGCTTATTCAAGGAATTTAGAGTTTTGATTTCTGATATTAAAGATCTATATCTAAAAAATGATTCTGAAAAAGACTATATTGATAAATTCAATGAATATGAAGTTTTAGTAATAGATGATCTTGGTTCTACAAGAATGAGTGAATGGGAGACAGGAATATTGGATACTATTATTGCTACAAGATATAATGCTAATTTACATACAATTTTTAGTTCGAACCTTTCATATATAGGTAGTAAAATTCATAAACAAACAAAAGAGGACAAAATCTTAGATTATAAAATAGGTGAAAGAAATGTCTCAAGACTATTTGAAATGTGCAAAATAATAGAATTAAGAGGGGATGATTACCGAAAAAAAACTTATTAAAAAGTAATTATTGTATATCCATCGTCCACAAGTTTTTTAAAGCTAGGATGTCCATTAAATTCATCCATTTGGTTTATATTGCAATTCTTGGCATCTTCAGTGACTCCAAAGGCACCCGCACAGTAACCACATACCCCAGAAACTTTGTCTTTTACAGAATCAAAAAGTGAATTATATTTTCCACCCTCTTCAGTGAATTTGCCAATCCATTTAGTTCCAGCACCATCAAAAATTATCTGAACTTCATCACCTGAATCTTTAAATTCTTTAGCAGTCATTAAAGCATTTACAGCTCTCCCAAAATCTCCTGGCCCTGCTGTATCAGCAAGAATTATTATAGCAACTTTTGTCATACAAACCTCTTATCCTAATTATATATAATTGTTATACCCTTGCATAATTTCTAATAAATATATATATGCATAAAAGACATCATTATGCTAGTATGTAAATATGCGAAAACTTACAACAGAGTGCCCATTAGAGAGAAGTGCGGAAATTATTTCAGGAAAATGGAAAATCTGTATTCTAACCAAGTTATCAAAAAGAACATATAGATTTAAAGAAATTAAAAGAGCTATGGGCGACATTACAGTAAAAATGTTATCTCAGCAACTTAAAGAATTAGTTAAAGCTAAGCTTGTAATTAGAAAAGATTATCAAGAAGTTCCACCAAAGGTAGAATATTATTTATCTGATAATGGTAAAACATTGATTCCAATTCTAGATGAAATTGAAAAATGGGGAGTAAAGAATAAGAATTTAGTAGATGACTATTTAAGAGAAATTGGAAAAATTTAGAATTTTAATTTCTTTTTATATTTCTTAAATTTTTCACCTATAAAGTATAATGATCCTGTAATAAGCAAAGAATCATTATTTTTCATAAGTAATTCGATATCTTTATCACTACCTTTAACAACTTTCTTAGATTTAATTTTTTTTATTATATCACTGAACTTAAATGATCTTTTATGTTTTAAATCAAAAAAAAATATTTTTTTTGAAAAAGGCAAAAGTAAATTAATACATTTTTGAGGTTCTTTATCTTTCAACATAGCAACCAAAATATTAAACTTTTTCTTTGGATATAAATTTCTAATATTATCTATAAGGTTCTGTACAGAATCTATATTATGTGCAACATCAATTATTTTCAATGGATTATTAGATAATATTTGAAATCTTGCTGGCCAGTTTATATTTATTAAAGATTTAGATATATTATTAGTTGATATATTTTTATTGAAAAATCTATTTAATATTTCACATGCCTTAATACTTAGTGAAATATTTTTTATTTGGTGACTTCCTATTAAATTTGTTTGATAAAAAAAATCTCTTTCAGATATAAATTTATTAATATTATTATGAGGTATTACTTTAAAATCTTTATTATAAATAAAGATTTTATTAGTTTTTTTACTAGCACAGTTTTTGATAACTTTTAATCCTATACCATTTGCAGAGGTAATCAGATACGAATCTTTTTTTACAATTCCAACTTTCTCTTTGGCTATTTTAGATATGGTATTGCCTAAATATTCAGTATGATCTTTTGAAACATTTGTAATTATTGAAATCTGAGAATCAATAACATTGGTAGCATCATATTTACCACCAAGCCCAACTTCAAAGATATTAATATTATTTTTAGCTTTTGAAAAATAAAAAATGGATGCTACCGTTAACAATTCAAAGTAGCTTAATTGAATATTAGCTTTTTTTTGTTTATCAATGACTATTCCTAAAATCTCATTTAATTCTTTACTTGATATTTTTTTATTATTAATTTGTATTCTTTCATTAATATCAAAAATATGAGGTGATGTATAAAGACCAACTCTATATTTAGATTTATTCAAAATCTCAGATAAAGACTTTGCAACTGATCCTTTGCCATTTGTTCCCGAGATAGCAATCTTAATTCCCATATTTTTTTTATGAGGGTTATTAAGAATTTCTAAAACCTTATTAATGTTTGTTAAAGAGGGTTTATCTGAATTACCTAATTTTTTTAAGAATTCTATGTTTTTATATTTTAACCTGGGGGCCAAGATAGTTTTCTCCCAGAAAGAAAATGGAGATGAATGTGGAAAACGCTTTGCCCTGCATTTTCTCCATTATTCATTACTAATCTATAACCATCATTAATTTTTAATTGATTTGCTATTATTTTGGCAACTACAAATAAGTGTCCAACTAATTGTTCATCTTGAATTTCTATCTCAATTGGCATTTCAATACGTTTTTTGGGTATGATCAATATATGTGTGGGAGCTTGTGGATTGATATCTTTAAAGGCTATTGATATTTCATCTTCATATATGATATCTGCAGGAATTTCTTTAGAAATAATTTTTTCAAATATATTCTTTTCCATTACTTATTCTCTATAATAGCTAAAGCAACTGCATTATCATTAGAATGTGAAATTGAAATATGTATATTTTCAAGATTATATCTATCTATTTTAGCAAAAGGTTTTCCACTGGTCTCATTTAATATTGATATTTCTTTAAATCTTAATTTTTTCCCAATACCAGAACCTAATGCTTTAGAAATTGCTTCTTTTGCCGCAAATTTGCCAGCAAGAGTTGCTATAAATTTATTTTTATTTTTTTTTGCTGGAACTTCCTCATAATTAAAAATTTTTTTTATTAAAACATCACCAAATTTTAAAAAAACTCTCTCAAATCTTTTTAATTCTATTATATCTATTCCAGTGCCTATAATCATTATTTGTTTATTATATCGTAAATTTTATTCGTAGAGCTAATTATTCCATCAAATATTGCATCTGATATGAGACTATGCCCAATATTATATTCTTTAATATATTGTATTTTAACAATTCTTGCTAAATTTCTTACATTAAGCCCATGTCCAGCCGCAACAAACATGTTTAATTCGCTTGCGAGTTTTGCAGCTTTTCTTATTTTGATAAGTTCTTTTGATATATTGTTTTTTTTAGCATCACAATATTTTCCTGTATTAATTTCAACTCCATGTATATCAAGTTTTTTGCATATATCTATTATCTTTAAATCGGGATCAACAAAAAGCATTATTTTTATAGCTCCGTTTAAATTATTTATAAGACCTTTTACTTTTGTTAAATTTTTTTTGAGGTTTAATCCACCCTCGGTTGTTAATTCTTGTCTTTTTTCAGGTACTAGAGTAACAGTTTGCGGTTTTATTTTATTAGCAATTTTAACCATTTCAGGGGTAGGGGCCATTTCAAGATTTAAAGGTAATTTAATAATTTTTTTATAATTAACTAAATCATAGTCTTGGATATGTCTTCTATCTTCTCTCAGGTGCATAACTATTCCAGATGCTTTCGATGAAGATATTAGTTTTGCTATATCTATGGGGTTTGGATATGATCCTAATCGCGCCTGTCTTAATGTTGCAACATGATCTATATTAACGTTAAGTTTTTTCATAACTTGTTTTGAACTAATAGCATACCAAATAATTTTATTTCATTTTTTATGATTTTCATTGATGGCCCTTGTATAAGAATTCTAATTTTACTTTCTGTTCCAGAGTATCGTATATTTAAATAATAGTCTTTATACTTATTATGAAATTTTTTTTTATATTTTCTTATAAATTCAATTTTTTCTATAGGTTTCTTTCTTTTTATTTCAAAACTTTTTAGGCAGCTAGGGTTAAGCTTTATATTTGAAATTTTATTTATATCTATTCTGCTTTTAACTAAACTTAATAATTTTAACATAGTAAAATTAGCATCAGATGTTTTCAGAAAATCTTTAAATATATAGTGTCCAGAATTTTCACCTCCGAAATTTGAGCCATTTTTTAACATTTCAAAATATACATTTCTATCACCTACATCAGTTTGAATTATCTTTATTTTTTTGGATTTTAAATTATCCTCGATTTTATTATTAGTCATTATGGTTGTAACTAATGGAAGATTCCTTTTTAATATTTTTTTAGCAAAAAATTGCATTATTTGATCACCCTTAATAATATCTCCCCTAAAATCTAAAAAAACTACTCTATCCGCATCACCATCTATTGCTACTCCCAAGTCTAATTTTTTTCTTTTAACTAATTGTTTCAATTTTAATGTATTTTCAACACCGCTTTTCAAATTAATATTTTTTCCATTAGGACTATTTGAAATTATAGAAGCATCTACATTAACTTTATCTAAAATTAATTTCGTTATTTTATGTGATGCACCATTTGCTAAATCAATACCTATTTTTAATTTGGAATTAATATTATTTTTAAATTTTTCCAAAATCAAATTTATGTACTCGTATTGTGCATTTTTATAAGTAACATTCATTTTATTATTTGAATTATATTTTTCGATTCCCAAAGACTTATAAAAAGTTTCTATTTTTTTCTGATCTTTATCACTTATTTTTTCACCATGATAATTAAAAATTTTTATACCATTATATTTATGAGCATTATGAGACGCAGTAACCATAATTCCAAAATGATATTTATATTTTTCTATAAAAATCGATATAGCAGCCGTAGGTAAAACACCTAAGTCAATAATTCCAATATTTCCTTTATTTAATCCAATTTTTAAATTTTTAACAATGAAATCGCAACTTTTTCTTGTATCTCTCGCTATAAAAACTGATTCAATATTTAATTCTTTATTTTTAATTATTTGAGAAATTGAAAATCCAATCTTTTTAATTTCATAACTTGTTAACGGAGATTTATATGGAATTCCTCTTATGCCATCAGTTCCGAACATTATTTAAAAGCTCTCCATAGGTTTAACATTTCTTTGGTTTCTTTTACATTATGGACGCGTAAAAGATTAACTCCATTAATTAATAGTAATAAAGCAGTAATTACTGATGCATTTACTCTTTTATTTGGATCATCAATCCCTAATATTTCCCCTAAGAATTTTTTATTCGATACACCGTACATAATTGGTAGGCCAAAGTTTTTAAATTTTTTTACATTTTTAACAAGATCAATATTCTGCTGTGTATTTTTTCCGAATCCAATTCCAGGATCTAGAATTATTGATTTATTTGAAATGTTATTTTTTATACATTTTTTAATTCTATTAGTAAAAAATGACTTGATATCATTGAAAATATTTTTATATTCTGTATTTTTTTGCATGGTCTCAGGTAATGCTGAAGTATGATTTAAAATTACAGCACCATTATTTTTACCTATTATATTTGGCATTTTACTATCATACATAAATCCACTTACATCATTTATTATTTCAATACCTTTATCAAATCCCTCTTTAGCAATTTCACTTTTCATAGTATCTAAAGATATTATTACATCAAAATTTTTTTTAATTTTAGATACAATGGGGAAAAGTCTTTTCCTCTCTTCGCTTAAACTTATTCTTTTGGAGCTAGGTCTGGAGGATTCTGCGCCAATATCTATAATATCAACATCTTCATTAAGATAATTCTCTACTTTTTTCAACGCTTTATATTCTGAATTATACTTACCACCATCTGAAAACGAATCAGGTGTTAGATTTAGAATTCCTAGTAGTAAAGGAAAATCTTTATTATTAAAACGATTGCCTTTAATGTTAAGAATCATTAATAGTATTTTAATCTTTTATATCTGAAAAAGCAGTAGTTGTCTCTGGATTAATACCTTGCCAAGAGGAATCTTCATTTTTTTGTTTTTTTTCTGTTTTGACATCGTTAGAAACGTTTAGATCACTTGAAGAATCAATACCTAAGAGCTCATCAAGTTCTTTTGAGTCAACAGTTTCTTTTTCTAATAATAAGTTAGCAAGATCATGGAGATGCTTTTCATTGGTTTTAAGAAGATTTACAGCCTCTGAGTTTGCATTAACAATAATATCTCTAACCTCATTGTCCACCTCAATACTTGTTGCTTCACTGTGGTCGCTACTTGAGGACATTTCTTTACCTAAGAAAACAGTGCCTTCTTTTTTTGCTAATCTTATGGGTCCAACTTTCTCAGACATACCCCATTCAGTAACCATTTTTCTGGCAATTTCAGTTGCTCGCTCCAAATCATTGCCTGCACCCGTTGTTCTTTCATTAAAAATTATCTCTTCAGCAGCACGTCCAGCAAGCAAGATATTTATAGATTTTAACAAGTAATCCCTTGATAACATGTATTTGTCTTCAATTGGTAGCTGCATTGTCAAACCTAGAGCCATACCTCTTGGTATAATTGTGACTTTATGCACTGGATCGGTACCAGGCGTTAATTTAGCAACTAAAGCATGACCAGCCTCATGGTAAGCTGTTACTTTACGTTCGTGCTCACTTATCACTAAACTCTTCCTTTCACTACCCATTACAACTTTATCTTTTGCAAATTCTATATCGTTCATATTAATTTTTTTATGAGATTCTCTAGCAGCTTTGATAGCTGACTCATTTACTAGATTTTCAAGATCTGCACCAGAAAATCCTGGAGTCGATCTCGCAACTATTTGCAAATCAACATTTTCATCTAAAGGAACATTCTTAGTATGAACTTTTAATATATCTTCTCTTCCTTTGACGTCAGGCTTAGGAACAACAACTTGCCTGTCGAATCTACCAGGTCTTAACAATGCAGGATCTAGTACGTCAGGTCTGTTGGTTGCAGCCATTACAATAATTCCAGATGCTGCTTCAAATCCATCCATTTCAACTAAAAGCTGATTTAAAGTTTGTTCACGTTCATCATGACCCCCACCAAGGCCTGCACCTCTATGTCTTCCAACGGCATCAAGCTCGTCAACAAAAATTATGCATGGAGAGTTCTTCTTGGCTTGTGCAAAAAGATCACGGACCCTAGATGCACCAACGCCAACAAACATTTCAACAAAATCACTTCCACTTATTATAAAGAAAGGCACTCCTGCTTCACCCGCTATTGCTTTAGCTAACAGAGTTTTTCCTGTTCCAGGAGAACCGACTAGCAGAATACCTTTAGGTATCCTACCTCCAAGATTTGTAAATTTTTTAGGACTTCTAAGAAACTCAACAATTTCTTTAACTTCATCCTTTGCTTCATCGACACCAGCCACATCATCAAATGTCTTAGTATTATCCTCTTTTGAAATCATTTTTGCTCGGCTTTTTCCAAAACTCATTGCACCTCTTCCGCCAGCCTGCATTTGCCTTATGAAGAAAACCATAAGTAGTATAAGAATTATCATTGGCGCCCAGTTTATTAAAAAGGCAAAAAAACCACTTTCTTCAGTTGATATAAAGTTAAAATTAATTTTCTTTTCTGACATTAGTCTAATCAGGTCGTCGCCGGTAGGTCCATAGGTTTTAAAATTAGTAGTATTACCACTGACTCCAATGTACTCTCCCGAAATCTGATTGCCTTTTATCTCAACTTCAATAACCTCACCTGTATTAACTCTTCTAATAAATTCACTATATTGGATGTCAGATGGATTTACACGTTTTTGAGATAAAATTTGGTATGCGCCCATGAGGGAAGCAAATATTATAAACCATACAAATAAATTTTTAATAAAGCCACTATTCATATAAATAATATAACTAAAAAACTAACTAAAGATACCTGTACTTAAATATCTTTCACCTGTATCACATAAGATAGTAACAATTTTTGATCCGGGTAACATTTTTTTTGAAATTTCTATTGAGGCAAAAATATTAGCACCCGCTGATATGCCAACAAATATTCCATGCTTTTTTGAAAGTATTTTTGTCATTTTTACAGCATCGCTGCCTTTTATCTTAAAAACTTTATCATAAGCCTTCTTATCAAGTGTTTTGGGAATAAAACCAGCACCAATTCCCTGAATTTCATGAGGATTTGCAACTCCTTCAGAGATAGTAGCGCATTCTTCAGGTTCAACTGCTATTATTTGTACATTGGGTATTTTATTTTTTAATATAGCACCAACTCCAGATATTGTCCCACCCGTACCGACACCAGCCACAAAAGCATCAATTTTATTATCCATCTGATGTAAAATCTCTAATGCGGTAGTTTTTTTATGAATTTCTGGATTACTTTTATTATCAAATTGTCTTGGCGAAAACGAAAATTCAATTGAGTCTAATAACTCTTGAGCTTTGTCAATTGATCCTTGCATTTGTGTTTCTTTGGGAGTCAGGACTACTTCAGCCCCATAAGCGGATAACATCATTCTTCTCTCTTGACTCATGTCTTCAGGCATTGTTAATATAAGCTTGTAACCTTTTGCTGCACAAACAAGAGCTAAGCCAATTCCAGTATTTCCACTAGTAGGTTCTATGATAGTTGTCTTTTCGGGGCTTATAAGACCTTCAGCTTCAGCTGAATTTATCATATTTAGACAGATTCTATCTTTAATGCTTCCTCCTGGATTTAAACTTTCGAATTTTGCAAAAATTTCAACATTTTGATCAGGATATAAATTATCAATCTTGATCATTGGTGTTTTCGATATTGTTTCTAAAATATTATTATAAACTTTCATTTTATTTATATTTTTTTCTCGTGACTAATTTTATAACATCAAAAAAAACCTTTTCATCATACTCCATTAGTTCAAGGAGATTCTTTCTTAGGTCAGAAAATTTTATATCTTTTTTCATAGATTCATTTTTAACTTTTAAAATCAAGCCTTTTAGTATTTGATTGTCGGTATTCTTCAATATTTCTTTAAAGCTCATTTCGTTAATCTACATTAAACATTGTTAAAATAAAGATTTTATTAATCCACCATCAACTTGAATTGAGTTACCAGTAATGTAACTTGATTTTTCAGAACATAAAAAAGCAACAATAGGACCAAATTCACTTGGTTTTCCCAATCTCTTAATTGGTAAGTCATTTGAAAGCTGATTCATTACATCATTAATATTACTATTATCATTTTTAGCTTTTTGTTCAGCAATCTCTTTTATTCTGTCCGTTATGATTCTTCCAGGTAATACATTATTTATTAAAATATTAAATGGAGCATATTGGTTGGAAATAGTTTTAGCGAATGACACTAAGCCTGATCTTGTTATATTTGACAGGATTAAGTTGTCTATAGGTTGCTTAACTGAGGAGGAGGTAATGTTTACAATTCTTCCCCAGAGATTTTTTTTCATTAGAGGAAGAATCATTTTCGTTAAATCAATAGTATTTTTTAAATTTTGTTCAATGGCATCATCAAAATCATTTAAAGTTACATCCTCCAAATTCCCTGGCTTTGGACCACCACAATTATTTACTAAAATATCAATTCTATCAGATAAAGATCTTGCATGATTATATAAATCAATTATCTTCTCTGGTTTTGAAAGGTCACATTCGAATTTATTAAGTGTTCCTAAAAATTTTTTTTTATTAATGATTTTTTCTGCAGTATTTAAATTTTCTAAATTTCTCGATGTCATTAATACATTACACCCTTCTTCAAGTAATGATTCTACTACAGAAAAACCAAGACCTTTAGAGGATGCACAAACCAATGCAAATTTATTTTTAATACCAAGTTCCATAATAATTTATTTATAATTATATGATATTATATAATGCAAGTTTTATAAAATTAAAATAAACCAATAGCTTATGATAATTAATAATATTTTAAAAGAATGGTCCTCTGCTTTAGATTTTTTTGAATTGAAAAAATATGGTCTTATATTCAGAAAAGGCGGTATTCATGAAAAAGATTTTAAACTTCAAGATTCATATTTTGGAATATTCAAAACCTTTGAGCATGAGTCAAAAGAAACCTTAAAAGACAAGTATCATTATTTGTTAAAAGAATTTGATACAAAATATGAAGGTTTTTTTGATCTAGAATATGTATGTAGAATTACAAATTCTTATGAAATAAATAAAATATCTATTCTCGACGATATTGATGACCTTCATCCATGGAAAAAGGAATATCTGATTGATAGATTTAATTTTCGTCAAAAAACTAGTTTATTTGCGTATATTTTAGAAATAAATAAATTAAAAATCCCAAAAAAAGTTGATTATAGTGCTGAGGAAGCAAAAGGATGTAAAAGTTGGTTTAATCTTACTAGTCCTGTAAATACATTTGCTACTATACAAATATCTGACAAAATGAATGAAAATAGAGTTTTAAAAGCCTTAGGAAATCTTTAGTATTAACCCTTAGCTTTTTTTACATCTTTACTTATTGAATCAGCTATAGCCTTATTATCTTTTTTTTCTATAGATTGCTTAGTAGCATCTTGACCATTTATTGCGGGTTCAGGCATGGATGTAGATTTGGGTTTTTTTGAATAGTCTGTGGAATACCAGCCGTCTCCTTTGAGTTGGAATGATGACAAAGAAATAAGTTTTTTTAATTTACCACCACATTCACATTTCTTTGGTGGTTTTTCATTGATACCCAAGAGTATCTCCTGAATATCGTCACATTTTGAACATTCAAATTCATAAATTGGCATAAATACTCCTATAATGAACCAATATACTCTCTGGCATTATATTTCATGCCAGTTTCTTCTGCTTCATCAGAAGCAAGATACAAGAATATTGGTAAAATGTCATCAGCAGTTGGTAATTCTGATTGATCCTCTTCGGGGTAGGCTTCTTTTCTCATAAGAGTAGCAGTTCCGCCAGGATTAATTGAATTAACAATTATATTTTCTTTAAATAGTTCCTGCGATAAAATTTCTGTAAAAGCCTCTAATCCGGACTTTGAAATTGAATATGCACCCCATGTTTCTCTAGGAAATCTTCCCACTGAGGATGAAACATTAACTATTGATCCTTTTTTAGATTTTTTAATAAGTTTTAGTAGGCTTTGTGTTAAATAGAACTGATTATTTAAATTTATATTTATTACTTTTTTCCAAATGTCGAAATCATATTTCTCAAGTTTAATAATCTGGCCTAGAATTCCTGCATTATTAAAAAGAACATCAAGTTTATCAAAATCTTTTTCAATATATTTAGCAAGAGAAGTTATTTGATTTATATCCTCAAGTTCTAGTGAGTATGGATAAAAATTACGAGGAAATTTAATACTTATTTCTTCAAGATCTGATAATTTTCGTGAGGTTCCTACAACTATATTGCCGAGATCAAGCAATTTTTCACATAATGCTTTACCAATACCTTTTGAAACACCTGTTATTAGGATAGTCTTAGATTTAAGATACTGTGGATCAAAATCTTCAATACTCATAAGATAATATTAACTTAATTCTTTAGGTTTGGTGAGGCCAAACCAAGATAAAAGGTTATTAGTAGGGGTATTATTCCCATAAATAAAACTATATTTTGATTGTTAGATACTGCATCAATATAAGTTGGTAAAAATAATGTTATTACATAGAATAGGGG
>CENW01001508.1_pt1 | contig 63984 bp, 54 predicted proteins | sample 530241 | NCBI WGS metagenome assembly CENW01 (sample SAMEA2619818, study PRJEB7988) | marine metagenome | isolation source: saline water (ENVO:00002010), including | reverse complement strand
CCAACCAGTTCATCATTTTCATCAAGTTTTATTGCTCTCTTACCGTTTTTTCTTGGCCTCTTAAATTCTGACAAAGGCGTTTTTTTTATAATTCCATTTTGCGTAGCCATAAAGACAAAAGCCTCATCTTCAAAAGATTGAACATCAAGTAGGCTAGTAACTCTTTCTTGTTCATCCAACTCAATAAGGTTTACGAGTGGTCTTCCCTTAGCGGTTCTTGAGGCCTGAGGTATTTCATAAACTTTAAGCCAGTAAACTTTACCTAAGTTTGAAAAACACAAAAGAGTTCTGTGTGTGTTGGCTACAATCAATTGTTCAACAAAGTCTTCATCCTTCACTGAGGCAGCAGTCTTGCCCATCCCTCCTCTTCTTTGAGATTGATACACCTCAAGAGGTTGAGTTTTTGCATAGCCCATATTTGAGATGGTAACGACCATATCCTCTGGCGTGATGAGGTCTTCAGTTGATAAATCTAGCTTGTCTTCTATAGGGGTTTTTCTTTCATCGCCAAATTCTTCTTTAACAGATTTCAACTCCTCCTCTATGACTTCTTGTAATCTTTCAGGGTTTTCTAAAATCTCATTGAGTGCGCTAATATCCTCTAGCACCTCTTCGTATTCTCTTATCAAATTATCTTGCTCTAAGCCAGTTAGTCTTTGAAGTCTTAAATCTAAAATTGCTTGAGCTTGTTTGGTTGATAGTTTGTAGCTGTTTCCGGTTAGTCCGAAATCTTCATAAATATCCTCTGGTCTAGTATCGATTGAGCCAGCTTTTTTTAATAAACTGCTTATCAAAGTTGATTTCCATTTTTTTGCAAGCAATTTATTTTTAGCCTCGGTTGGGTCTTTAGATTTTTTTATCAATTCAATAATTGGATCAATATTTGAAAGTGCAATAGTAAGGCCTTCTAAAATATGACCTCTGTCTTTTGATTTTGCTAAGTCAAAAGCTGTCCTCCTTGATACGACGGATCGTCTATGGCCTAAAAATATTTCTAGAAGCTCCTTTAAGTTTAAGACCTTTGGAACTCTATCTACTATGGCAACATTATTTATTCCAAAAGAAGTTTCTAATTGAGATTGAGCATACAAATTATTCAAGATTACTTCAGGATTTTGGCCCGATTTGAGATCAATAACTATCCTAACTCCCTCTCTATCTGATTCATCTCGAATTTCAGAGATACCATCTATCTTTTTATCTTTTGAAAGATCAGCAATTTTTTCTACCAAATTAGCTTTGTTTACTTGATAAGGAATTTCAGAAATAATTAGTCTGCCCTTTTCAGTTTTGTCATTTTCAATTTTTACTTTTGCTCTGAGAACCACTTTACCTCTTCCAGTTTTGGCAGCTTCTATTGCACCTGCTTTCCCATTTATAACTCCTCCCGTTGGAAAATCAGGTCCGGGGATAATTTTCACCAACTCGTCAATGGGAATCTCTGGATTCTTTAATACTGCTAGAGCTCCGTCTATTGTTTCACTTAGATTATGAGGAAGAATGTTTGTCGCTAATCCCACTGCAATTCCAGAAGATCCATTTACAAGAAGATTTGGGTATGAGGCAGGTAGTACTTCTGGAATTAGTTCAGTGCCATCATAGTTTTCAACATAATCTACAGTTTCTTTATTAATATCATTCAGAAGTGCATTGCTTATTTTTGCCATCCTTGCTTCGGTATATCTCATAGCTGCGGCGCCATCACCATCCATTGACCCAAAATTCCCTTGTCCATCAACTAAGGGATAACGCAGACTGAATTCTTGTGCCATTCTCACCACCGTTTGGTAGATAGCTGAATCTCCATGGGGGTGATATTTACCCATAACTTCGCCAACAATTCTTGCTGACTTTAAATGTGGCCTATTCCATTCATTATTGAGTTTGAACATCGCGAAGAGCGTTCTTCTATGTACAGGCTTTAACCCATCTCTTGCATCAGGTAAAGCTCTTCCAACAATTACGCTCATAGCGTAATCCATGTAAGAACTCTTTAATTCATCCGTGATATTAACGGGAATTACATCTTCGGTTATGTCATCCATAGAGAAAAAATTAATGAAAAACTAAAGAAAATTAAAGTAAAAATAGTGGCTCATTTAAAGAGTATATTTTACCATTTTATGGGTATTTTAGCTGCTAAAAATGGGTTTTAAGTCTTAAATTCAGAGACCAAAGTAGATATAGATTCTTTTGCATCTCCAAACAACATTCTTGAATTTTCTTTTAGAAAAAGTGGATTATCGATACCTGCAAAACCTGCAGCCATACTTCTCTTCAAAATAAATACCGTCTTTGCTCTATCCACCTCGATTACAGGCATCCCATAGATAGGACTGCCTTCATTTTCCCTTGCATCTGGATTAACGACATCATTTGCTCCAATGACTATACACACATCAACGGTATCCATTAGTGGATTAACATCGTCAGGTTCAGCTAAAACATCATAGGAAACATTTGCTTCGGCAAGAAGAACGTTCATATGGCCAGGCATTCTTCCTGCTACAGGGTGAATAGCATATTTTACCTCGCAACCATTATCTTCCAATAATTCACCTAATTCTCTAACGACATGTTGAGCTTGAGAGACTGCCATTCCATATCCTGGGACTACTAAAACAGAATTTGCAGCCTCAAGAATCAAATAAGCATCTTCTGCTGTAATTGGCTTCACTTCTCCTTGGATTTGTCCACTTTCTTCAGTTGCCGAGGAAGCAGCTCCAAAACCACCGAAAAGGACATTTGATAAAGATCTATTCATTGCCTTACACATAATATTTGTGAGAATAAGTCCACTTGCTCCTACAAGAGCGCCTGCGACAATTAGAACATTATTGTTTATGACGAATCCTGCTGATGATGCTGCCAATCCAGAATAACTATTTAATAAAGCTATGACTACTGGCATATCAGCGCCGCCAATTGGCGCGGTTAAAAGAACTCCTAAAATTAGAGTCACGCCAATTAAAACAAATAATGCAGTTTCGCCCGAGATACCTAATATTCCTGTTGCTAGAATTAATTCAAGAATTAGTATTAGTGAGATCAATAATAGAGTTGATAGGACAAATCTCTGACCGAAAAGAATAAGTGGTTTACCTGAGATAATTTCAGACAACTTCCCAAAAGCTATTAGACTTCCTGAAAATGTAATGCCTCCAATTAAAACCGTAAATGAAATGGCAACAAGTTGAATTAGAGTTGCACTAGATGGATTAATGAACTCCGCAACACCAACTAAAAGACTAGCAATTCCCCCAAAACCATTAAAGAGGGCCACTAACTCGGGCATGGAGGTCATTTTTACTAGTGAAGAAGCTAGAACCCCTACTATGATTCCTCCAATAAGAGCTATTAGCAAATATTCATAAGCAATGATTTCGTTTTGAGCTAGAGTAACAAGAATTGCAATTAGCATTCCTGATGCAGAAACTAAGTTTCCCCTCTGAGCAGTTTCTGGAGAACTCAACATTTTTAAACCAAAAATAAATAGGATGGATGCAAAAATGTAAGCCAAATTTACAAAAATCGAAGATTGCAAAAAAGATATCATTTTTTCTTGAACATTTTTAACATTCTATTTGTAACTAAGTATCCCCCGACTACGTTAATTGAAGCAAAGAAGACTGCAAATGTACCAACTAAAATCGAGGAAAGAGTTCCGTCGCCACCGGAAGCCAATAGAGCCCCAACAATTGTGATTCCTGATATTGCGTTTGCACCCGACATGAGAGGTGTGTGAAGAGTCGAAGGCACCTTATTTATCAGTTCAAAGCCCAAAAATATGGATAGAACAAGGACAAATAGAAGTAAAACTAATAAAGCTTGTGATTCCATCTATTCCATTATCTCCTTAATAGTTTTGTTTATGTATTCTTTTTCATGAGAAATGAGACAGATTGAAAGAATTTCATCAGAAACATCAAGCTTTAATTTTTTTTCATCTTCACTCCAAAACTCATCAATCAGATTAAATATATTTGAAGAATAAACTTGACTGGAATGAAAAGGAAGTTCGCCAGGAAGATTTGTATTGCCAACTATTTTGACTCCATTTATGTCAATCGTTTCATTGGGAATAGATCCCTCTACATTGCCTCCTGTTCCAACAGCCATATCGACAATAACAGATCCTTGGCTCATTGCAGAAACCATTTCGCTGGTAACTAATGTTGGAGCTGGTCTACCGAAGACTTGAGCTGTAGTAATTACTATGTCAGAAGATGCACAAACTTTCTTCATTCCTTCTCTTTGCATTTCAATCTGCTCAGAGGTTAATTCTTTAGCATAACCTTGATCAGTTTCGCCGGTTTCTCCAATATCTATTTTTACAAAACGAGCTCCTAAGGACTTTACTTGTTCTTCAACTACCGGTCGCGTATCAAAAGCCTCAACCTTTGCTCCCAATCTCTTAGCAGTCGCAATTGCCTGCAGTCCAGCAACTCCTACACCTATCACAAAAACTTTCGAAGGAGAAATAGTTCCCGCTGCTGTCATCATCATGGGTAAAGCCTTTTGTAGTTCTTGAGAAGCAATAATCACTGCTGAATATCCAGCTAAATTTGCCTGTGAACTCAAGGCATCCATCTTTTGGGCTCTGGTAATTCTTGGAATTAATTCCATACTAATAGCTGAAATATTTTTTTCTTTGATTTTCTTTACAAGAGATTTTTCGTTAAAGGGATCTAAAAAGCTCACTAATAAAGTGCCTGCTTTAATTTTATCTAACTCTTCTTCGCTTATATTTCGAACTGAGCAAATGATCTCAGCATTGGAAAACCCTTCGTCTCTTGAAGAAACTTTGACACCTAAGTCTTCAAAATCTTTTTTGCTACTTGCTAAGTGCTCAGCAAAAGACTTTTCAATCGAAACATCTAAGCCCATATCAAGAAATTTTTTTGCCGATTCTAAGGTCAAAGAAACTCTGGTTTCATATTCAGGTTCTTTTGGAAAAAAAATATTCATATAAGATTCTCAGACTTTAATTTGAAATGCAGTGTAAATCTAACATAATGACAGACAAATGAATATCGACCCAAAAGAAAAAGAAAAATTTAACAAAATTGCAGATGAATGGTGGGATCCATCTGGTAAATTTGCTCCACTACATAAAATTAATCCTCTCAGGGCAAACTACATATCAGAAAGAACCGAGCTCAAAAATAAGAAGATATTAGATGTAGCTTGTGGAGGTGGCTTACTAGCAGAAGCGCTTTTTTCAGAGGGAGCTAAAGTATCAGGAGTAGATATTTCGGATGTTGCGATTCACACGGCAAAAAATCACGCAAAAAAGAAAAATATCGATATTAAATATATTTTGGGTGAGGCTGAAAATTTACTTCCTGAAAATAGTGAAGAATTTGATGTCGTTACTTGTCTCGAAGCTATTGAACATGTACCCGATCCAAATCAGCTAGTCAAAACTTGTTCTGACTTATGCAAAAAAAATGGTGACATCTTCTTTTCTACGATAAATCGAAATCCTAAATCATTTTTATTTGCAATTGTTGGAGCAGAATATATTTTAAATCTGTTGCCTAAAGGTACTCACGAATACCAAAAATTTATAAAGCCTTCTGAACTAATATTCATGATGGAAAATAATGGCCTTAAAATTCAAGAGTTAACCGGCATGAGTTATAACCCCATTACAAAAAACTATTGGCTAGGAAAAAACGTTGATGTTAATTATTTAATTCATGCAAAAAAAATATAAATGTTTTCTATTTGACTTAGACGGTACCCTTTTAGATACAGCTCCAGAGTTTCTAATCAGTCTGAATTCACTTCTAAAGAAAAACAAAATGCAGTTAGTATCTGATTCATTTGTTCGTATTAGAGTTTCCGATGGAGTAGGAAGATTAGTCCAAGATAGTTTCAAAATAAAAGAAGATCACTCTGAGTTTGAAAATTTAAGAAATAAGCTTTTAGATGAGTATCATAAAAATTTTTTGTTATCTAAAACTTTTTCTGGGGTTGATCAAATTCTTAACAAATTAACCATAAATAATATTGATTGGATGATAGTTACAAATAAACCTAAAAGATTTTCTCATGAAATTTGTAAAAAATTTATGTGGGATAAGTATGCCAAAGCAATAATTTCTCCTGATGATGTTAAAGGCAAAAGAAAACCTGATCCTGCTACTTTGAATGCAGCCTTATCCAAGACTTCTATTAGTAAGAAAGAATCAGTCTATGTTGGAGATAATTGGCGAGACGTAGAAGCAGCCCAGAATTCTGGTATTGATTCGGTTTTAGCTTTATATGGGTACTTAGATAAAAATGATTCATCTCTTTTAAATCCAACCTCGAGCATAAAAAAAATCGAAGATTTGAGTAATTATTTTTAATCTATTACTTCGTCGGGGCTAATTCTTTTGAATTTGCCTTCCTTGAGATCTTTCGGAAGAAACAACTTTCCCAATCTTACTCTTTTTAAACGAGAAACTTCATGGCCTATCGAACTCCATAATTTTCTTACAGATCTATTTTTGCCAGACAAAATTACCAAAGCAAACCATGTATGAGAGGACGTTTCTTTTCCTCTCACTAGATCGGTAAAAGATATTTCTTTTTTATCAATTACAACACCTGAGGTTAATTTTTTTAGACTTGAGTCAGAGGGTTTGCCTCTTACCCTGACTATGTATTCTCTTTCAATTTCTTTGGAAGGATGAATAATATCATTTGCCAATTGACCATCATTGGTAATCAATAATAGACCGCTTGTGTTGATATCTAACCTTCCGATGGATATCCATTTTCCTGATTTAGGTTTTGGTAACCCATCGAATACGGTTTTTTTCGATGAGCCATGAGTACATTCTTCACCAACAGGCTTGTTGTACATTATAAGTTCAGGAGAAATTTGTTGAGCGAGCCTTACTTCTTTCCCGTCAATGAAAACCTTCTCATCAATTGAGATCTTATCTCCCAATTTTGCAGGTTTATCATTAATAAATACTCGTCCTTCAGTTATAAGGCTTTCAATCTTTCTTCTGGATGAAAACCCATTTTGAGCTAAGATTTTTTGAATCCGTTCTTTGGACACCTGTTTTATTCTGAGTTACTAGATGCGGATTCGTTTAAAAGAGAAATTTGTGCATCCTCAGGAATATTTTGTATTTCAGGTAATTCCGGTAAATCTGAAAGCTTGGATAAATTCAGGTCATCTAAAAAATCTTTCGTCGTCGAAAATAAAGCCGGTCTTCCAGGCACATCTCTATGTCCAACAACTTTTATCCAAGATCTATCTAAAAGAGTTCTAATTATTTGACTACTGACCGAAACTCCCCTTACTTCTTCAATTTCTCCTCTGGTTATTGGTTGTCTGTAAGCAATTAATGCGAGAGTTTCCAAAAGAGCGCGAGAGTATTTTTGTGGTTTAGCCTCCCACAATTTTGCAACCCATGAAGAATATTCTTGCCGAATTCTCAACCGATAACCACTCGCAACTTTGACTAACTCAATAGAATTTCCTGAATATTTCTCTTCGATTGCTTTTAAAGCATCTTTTATTTCTCTCGACGATGGCGGACTTCTGAGATCAAAGGCAGACATTATCTCCTTCTCATTCAAAGGTCTTGAGGAAGAAAAAAGCAATGCTTCAATAATTAGAGATAAATTATCCATGGGTTAATGAACCTTTTCCTTTGCTTTTACATGAATAGGGCCAAAAGATTCGGATTGGATCAGTTGAATCATAGAATCCTTAACTAACTCTAAAACAGCTAAAAAGGTAACTATTAACCCAAGCTTTCCGTCAGCTTTCTTGTACAGATCATAAAATTCAAGAAAATTTTCACTTACCAAAAGCTCCAAAACTTTTGACATTTTTTCTCTTGTTGAAAGTTTTTCAAATTCAATTATATGACTATCTCTTAGTTTTTGTTTCTCGAGAAGTTCATAAAAAATATTAGACAATTTATCCAACTCCAAAGTTGGGAGAGATGCCTTAGATTCAAATTCTGGAAGAGCCGTACTAGCGGGGAAGAAGTCTCTATTTATTCTTGGTAAGGATTCAATATTTAGAGAAGCTGTTTTAAAACGCTCATACTCTTGAAGTCTTTTGATTAATTCTGCTCTAGGGTCTTCTTCTAAATCATCCTCTTCACTTTCAACGGGAAGCATCATTCTAGATTTAATTTCTGTGAGGTATGCCGCCATAAGGAGATACTCTCCTGCAAGATCAAACTGTAATTTTTCCATTAACTCGATATATTCAACATACTGACTCGTAATTTCAGCTACATTAATGTCTAAAATATCCAAGTTCTGCTTCCTTATGAAATAAAGCAGAAGGTCCAAAGGACCTTCGAAGGATTCAAGAAATATTTTTAAAGCATTTGGGGGTATGTAGAGATCATCATGGGGAAGAAACACTTGCTCGCCGTTGACTGTGGCTAGATTAAACTCCGATTGTCTAGGATTTCTGTCCTGCTCTTTTTTCATTATTTTTTGAGCAATTATAGTTTAAAAAGCCTTAAATACACAAAATATTGTGTTTTTAAGTTTCAAAATACCTATATATTGTTTTTCCAGAAATTTGTAATTGGATATCTTCTATCCTTTCCAAAATTTCTAGCAGAGATCTTTATCCCTAGGGGTACTTGTCTTCTTTTGTACTCATTAAAATTTATTAAATCTATGACTCTTTCAACGTCTTCTAACTTATATCCCAAATCAATAATCTCTTTTTTTGTTTTATCGTCTTCAACATAAGCCTCAATGATAGGATCTAGGACATCGTAAGTTGGCAATGAATCACTGTCTTTTTGATCTTCAGATAATTCAGCGCTAGGCTCTCGATCTATTATTCTTTGCGGAATCGCCTCGCCGAGCGTATTTCTATATTTTGCAAGATCATAGACGGTGGTTTTATATACATCTCTGAGAACTGAGAATCCTCCTGCTGTATCTCCATATAAGGTGGAATACCCAACAGCAGCCTCACTTTTGTTGCCAGTGGTAAGAACCAAGTAGCCAAGATTGTTAGATAGGGCCATTAAAGTTACGCCTCGACACCTGGATTGCAAATTCTCTTCGGTTTTATCAAATTCTTTGGGTTCTAATTTTTCATTCAAAGAATTCTTAAATGCATTAAACATTTCAGATATGGGAATTACTTCGTGAGTGAAGCCTAGATTTTTTGATAACTTTTGGGCATCTTCAATACTCATATCGGCTGTATATCTAAAAGGCATCATAACCGTATTGACCTTTTCAGGACCAAGTGCGTCAGTAGCAACTGCAGCTGTCAGAGCGGAATCTATTCCTCCTGAGGAGCCAATCAAAATACCCTTAAAATTATTTTTTTGGACATAATCTCTAGTCCCCAAGACAAGGGCTTTATATATATCTGAGATGTCTCCGACATTACTTACCTGGTCTTCTTTTAAGTCTGAAGAAATGTTTTTTTTGTTTATTTCGATGACTGCTTGATCAATCTCAAAGCTCTTTAGGCGCCTTACAGAATCTTTAGAATTAACCACTAAAGAACTTCCGTCAAAAACAAGTTCGTCTTGGCCACCAACTTGATTTACATAAATTATAGGTTTTTTAAAATCATCAAAATAGTTACATAACATTTTCTCTCGAAGATTCTTTTTATCTAAAGTAAAAGGAGAGGCGCTGATATTTAAAAGAAGATCAATTTCTCTCTTAAAAATATCTTTTGTAAATTCTTCATTCCAAATATCTTCACAAATGGAAATTCCAAATTTTAAGCCACCATCTTCTAAAATCTCATAAGAATCTCCTCTTGAAAAATACCTCTTTTCGTCGAATTCCTTGTAATTGGGAAGAATTTGTTTTTTATAATTTTTTACCAATCTACCCTTTTGAAAAAAAAGTGCAGAATTGTAAATATCTTTACCTTCTCTGGTTGGACATCCAATCAATATGGATATATCTTTAGAAAAATTTTCTAATTCTTTAGATACTCTCTCGCTTTCATTCAAAAAATCGTCTCTTAATAGTAAATCTTCTGGAGGATATCCAGTTAGAAACATTTCAGAAAAAATAATCAGATCCAGATTTTCTTCTTTAGCTTCAGTAATATAAGACTTTGCAAGGTCAAAATTGCCTTGTATATCACCAACTTTAGGGTTTTCTTGGACTAATTTTATTTTATACATAACTCAATTTAAGCTTTAATTTAAATCTAGAAAAGTTAAAATCTACGGTCAAATGAAATATTTAACGGATAATACCAGAATAACTGGCCTCATGGAGGTGTCTCCTCCTGTAGAAGTAATCGATAAGCTTCCGATAACTGAAAAAGTTTCTGAATTGGTTTTCAATTCTAGAAAAGATATTTCTGACATCCTTCATGGAAAGGAAGACCGATTAGTTGTTGTTGTCGGTCCATGTTCAATTCATGATCCAAAAGCAGCAATTGAATATGCTAAAAAACTTAAAAATCTTGAAAAAGAGCTAAATAATCAATTAAAAATTGTAATGAGGGTTTACTTTGAAAAGCCCAGGACAACTGTTGGTTGGAAAGGTCTTATCAATGATCCTAATTTAGACAATAGCTTTGATGTTAACAAGGGTTTAAAAGTTGCTAGAAAACTTTTACTGAAAATAAATGAATTAGGCTTACCTGCTGGAACTGAATTTTTGGATATGATCACTCCTCAATATATTTCAGACCTTATAAGTTGGGGTGCAATAGGAGCCAGAACTACAGAAAGCCAAATTCATAGAGAATTAGCATCGGGCTTGTCTTGTCCTGTAGGATTCAAAAATTCAACGAATGGTTCTATTCAAGTTGCGATAGATGCCATTGGCTCATCATCTAATAGCCATATCTTCCTTTCCATTACCAAGGAAGGAAGGTCTGCTATTTTTAATTCTGCTGGAAATCGAGATTGTCATGTAATTCTAAGGGGAGGAGAAACACCAAATTACTCCAAAAATGATATTGAAAAAGTTAACAAGGACTTGGAAGGTTCCAATTTAACTCAGAAAATCATGATTGATATGTCTCATGGAAATAGTCAAAAGCAGTTTAAAAAGCAACTGATTGTCAATAAAGACATCTCCGATCAAATTGCATCTGGTGATGAAAGTATTTTTGGAGTTATGATCGAAAGTAACTTAGAAGAAGGAAATCAAAAAATAGATTTACTAAAAAACCTCAAATATGGACAAAGTGTAACTGATGCGTGTGTCAGCTGGAAAGATACTGAAGTAATGCTTAGGCTTTTAGCAAAAGCCGTTGACTCTAGGAGAGAAAAACTTAAGCAGTCTGCCTAAGTTGATGTCGAAAAATTCAAATTTTTTAAATTTTGATAAGGAAGTTGCTTCTAGTATTGGACTCAATGAATCTGTAGTCCTTCAGCAAATAAAAGTTAGTTCAAAACCTAGTCTTATAAATCTAAAAAATGACCTTCCATTTTTAGAAGAGAAAGAGCTGAATAGAATTTTGAAGAAACTCTTAAATCTTAAATTAATTACTGAAGCTGAAAACAAGACTTTTTCTGTAAAATCAAAAAAAGAGGTTTCAAAGCCGGAGAGAAAAAAAAGTATTTCTGAGAATTTTGTTCCCTCAAAAAATACTCTCAAAGAAGCTAGAATACTTGGTATTTCAGAGGAATTTATTAAAAATAAAATTCCTGAATTTAAAACTTATTGGACTGACAGAAATGATAGAAGCTTTTCTTGGGACTTTAAGTTTCTAAAATATCTTTTAAAGGAATGGAGAAACGAAGAAGAGAAATTAAACAAGATTTCAAAAAGAAAACCAATAGAAAAGAACTGGAAACCCTCTAAAGATGCTTTTCAAATATTAAAACATGCTCAGATAGACGAAAATTTTATAAATGATGCTCTACCCGAATTTATCTTATATTGGAGTGAAAGAAATACCCCTTCTGATGCATGGAATACAAAATTTTTAAACCACGTTAAAAATCAATGGGTGAGATATCAAAATCTCATTTCAATGGTTAAAAAGCCCTCAATGATGAACAAGGATTGGGAACCTTCAGAGGATTGTTATGATGTTTTAACTTTGGCTAAAATTGACAAACATTTTGCGAAATCCCAAATACCGGAATTTAAGTTGTATTGGTTAGAAACGAAGGAGATGCGAAATTGTTGGAATTCAAAGTTTATTCAACATGTAAAATTTAGATGGAAATCTAAAAATGGTAGCGTAAAAAATGTATTATCAAGACTGAAAGATAATGAGTGGGCAGTTAACTACAAAAATTAATATTCCTAAAAACCAAGTAGAACTTATTAATTTAATTTTTGCTGAACTAGAAATTACTTTTCACAATCAATTTCATAAAGCATTTCCGGATGAAGAAACGCTAACCTTAGCAAAACAACTTTGGCTTGCTAAGTTAGAAAAGTTTGATAATGAAATTATTTTCAAAGCAATAGACAAAATCATTGAAACATCAAAGTACCTGCCATCATTAAGTGCAGTGCTAAATGAAATCAAAGAACTTAAATTCCTGCAACAGAAAATACCTTCTCCTAATGTTGCCTATACGGAAGCAACTACTCTTGGAGAAATTAGTCCGCTTGATTTTAATTGGTCGCATCCCTTTGTATATCATGCTGGTACTAAAGTAGGTTGGTACCGTCTAAAAACAGAGGCTGAATTTGAGATAAAAAGCGATTTTATTGAGGCTTACGAAGAAATTCTTGAATTAAGCGAGGTTAATAATAGTTTGCTTTCCCTTCCAGAAAAAAAAGAGGAATTTTTTGAAGATGATCCACTTTCTAGCGATCAACAACACGCTAGATTAGAAAAAATAAAAAAGAAATATTTATAGCTTTTCCTTGATATAATCGCACCTCGCCACCATATAAAAGAAAGGGAAATTAATAAATGAACTTTGTTACTAGGCTTGTTACACGATCGAACTTAGAGTGGGCATCACTCTTTGTTGGCTTTGCTATAATTTGGATGGTTTCTGGACTTTTTGTTCAAGAACCAGAACCTCCTGCGCTAATAGAAAAAAAAGAACCAGTTGTTAGAGTTATTGATCAGAAAGCAGAGAATTTTTCCAAACAAATCGTTGTCAAAGGTTTTACAAAAGCCGATAAAAAAGTTTTTATAAAGTCAGAAACTTCAGGAAAAATTATTGATTTACCTATCCCTCAAGGAACTTTTGTAAAAAAAGGGGAAGTTATTTGCTCTCTCTTCGTCGCTGAAAGGCAGGCTAACTTTGATAAAGCCCTGCTTGATTTCAACTCAGCAAAAAAACTTTTTGAAGAAGAACTTTATTCTTCAAAACAATTACAAAACGCCAAATCAAATTATGAGCGAGCCAAGCTCGAGCTTGATTATGCAAACATAAAAGCACCGTTCGATGGTGTTGTAGATAAAATTGATTTAGATGTTGGAGATTTTCTTAGTCGTGGCTCTACTTGCGCTACTCTTTTAGACCTAGATCCTATGATGATTACGGGTGATATATCCGAAACTGAACTTTTAGATCTTACTAAAGACAGTGGAGTGAAGGTTATTACAAATGACGGAGAAGAGTTTCTAGGTCAAATTACTTTTATCTCTGCTTCAGCAGATGAGATGATGCATACTTTCGATATTGAAATTTCAATTCCAAATCCTCTCCGTAAAATTAAAGATGGTCAAACAGCTAAAGTAATTATCTCTGCAACTCCTGAACCAGCTCATATTGTCCCTCTTTCTATTTTAAGACTTGATGAAGCTGGAAATATTGGTGTAAGAGTTGTAAATAAGGATAATCTAGTAGAGTTTTATAGAGTCGAAATCATTCAAGATACAGAAAAAGGGGTTTGGGTAAGTGGCCTTCCCTTTAATTCAAGAATCATCACTGTTGGTCAGGACTACGTAAACAATAATGAAAAAGTTGACATCGCAATTGACTACAGACTAAATAAGGATGAAAACGTTAATTGATTTTTTTGTAGATCGTTACAAAGCTACGTTCACATTTTTAACTTTTGTGTTGGTTTGGGGTTTTACCTCGATTATTCAATTACCTGCATCAGCCTATTCAGATATTAATATCCCATATGTCTTTGTTTCAACTTATTACGATGGCGTCTCTGCTCAAGACGCTGAAAGACTTGTAACTAGGCCAATTGAGCAAAAGTTAAAGACTGTCGATGAATTAGTTGATATTCAATCTTACAGTAGGCAAAACATGTCTTATGTAATCTTGGAATTTCCCGTTGAATATTCCAAAGACAAGGCCGTTCAAGATGTAAAAGATCTTATCGATGAAGCAAAACAAGAATTGCCTTCAGAATCTGAAGAACCTGTGGTTAAAGAATTCACATTAGATGAATACCCTATTTTAGACATAAACTTAATTTCTAACTCGTCGAATCAAAGAGAACTTCTAGCATTTGCCCGTGAACTTCAAACAGCTGTAGAGACCATTCCCGAAGTATTAGAAGCAGATTTAAGAGGAGTTCCAGATGATTTGCTTGAAGCTACAATCGATAAAACAAAATTGGAAAGCTATAACGTTTCCCCAAGGGATTTATATAATGCAATTGGTGATGCAAACAGAGCAATCCCTGCAGGTGACTTGAGATCGTCAACGGGTAAGTTTTCTGTTTTGGTGCCCTCTGTTTTTGAGAACGTTAGAGACGTTGAGGACATTCCAATTATTGAAAATAACGGAAAAGTAATTACCCTCAAAGATCTAGTCACATTGAGAAGGACATTCAAAGATAGAGATTCTTTTTCTAGAGTTAATGGAAAAGATGCTGTGACTTTGTCTGTCATGAAAAGGCAGGATGCCAAAGAAGTAGTTGCTGCAAAAAAAGTAAACTACGTTTTAGATGAGTTTCGCCCAAATTTGCCAACTGGAGTGGAAGTTACTATTACTCAAGACAGAACCGGCTGGTCATCTATGATGGTTGCTGAGTTAGGAGGAAATATCCTTACAGCATTGATTCTTGTAATGACGATTGTGGTCGGCACCATGGGTCTAAGGTCGTCAACAATGGTTGCGATGGCAATTCCTACATGCTTCCTTTTTGCTTCCATTTTTTTAGCGGCGATCGACTACAGCTTTAACTTTATGGTTTGTTTTGGGCTATTGATATCCTTAGGTATGTTAATTGATGGCTGTGTTGTTGTTGTTGAATACGCCGATAGAAAAATGGCCGAGGGACTAGACAGAATTGAAGCTTATAAATTTTCTTCAAAAAGGATGTTCTGGCCCGTAACAATCTCAATTGGAACTACATTATCAATATTTGTACCAATGTTTTTTATGCCTGGAGTTTCAGGTCAATTCTTGAGACCGATGATCGTAACATTGTTTATTGTTTTGCTAGGGTCGATATTGTATGCATTGGTATTCACACCAGCAATCGGGTCGAGATTTGGTAATTTAGGAATTAGAAAGTCAAAAACCTTGCAAAATGCAAGTATTCTCGAAAATGGAGACCCTACAAAAATAGATGGGCTTACAGGATTATATGCAAGAGCTTTAAGCAGGGTCATACAGTCTCCAGGGAAATTTATAGTTTTTATAATATTATCAGTCGTGACTATTGTTCTATTGTATGGTCAGCACGCACCGGGAAGTAGATTTTTCATAGAAGAAGAGCCAATGGAGATGGAAGTAAAAATTGAGGGCAGAGGAAGTTTTGGTGAACTTGAAAAACTTGGTTTTTTAAAGGAGATTGAAGACATCGTTCTCAGCATTCCCGGTCCTAGTTCCATATCTTTAAATATGAATGGCGTTGCTGACCCCAGAGACCGAGGTAATTCCGATGAAATAGGAACTATTTTTATTGAAATGCCTTTTGAGAAAGACTTGCGTCGCTCAGGCTGGGATGTCTATGATGAACTTTTGGAAAAAACCCAAGACATTCCTGGGCTTGTTGTCAACGCAAAACTGAGAGAAAACGGACCGCCGACAGACTCCCCTATTGAGATAGATATATTCGGTAAAGACTTTGATATGGTTACTGCCGCAACCATTGCTTTGACAAACTTTATGAAAGATTCCGTGCCAGGGGCAAAGAATATTTACAACACTATTCCAACGAATCTTTTGAAATGGACAATCAAAATTGATAAAGAAAAGGCAAAACAATTTGGAGTAACAACGCAAGATATTGGAGCTGCAATACAATTCATGACTGCAGGTGTGAAAGTAGGAGAATACAGACCGGAAGATTTGGACGAAGAAGTTGACATCAGGGTAAGGTTTCCCGCCGACCAAAGAAGGTTAGATCAATTCAGTGATTTGACAGTAAATACAAGATTTGGACAGGCACCGTTAAGTAGTTTTGTAGAAATTGTTCCTGCTTATATTCCACCTTCAATCAGAAGAGTTTCTGGAGAAAGAGCTTTTACAGTGGCAGCTGAATATCAAAAAGGAGCGTTAGTTGAAGACGTCATTCCGAAAATTGAACAATGGATAGCAGATAATAATGAGTATAAGAGATTGCAATTTAGATTTGGCGGACAGCAAGCTGAGGCTGATGCCAACGCAGATTTCTTTGTATTTGCATTTATAGTTGGAATATTTCTAATGTCTATTTTGTTGATGGTTCAACTCAATAGTTTTTATCAAGTTTTCATAATTGTTTCTGCAGTACTTTTATCAACCGCCGGAGTTATGCTTGGATTGTTGGTTACTCAGCAGATATCGAGTTCTTTATTTACAAGTTTGGGTGTAATTGCTTTGGCAGGAATTGTAGTTAACAACAATATCGTTCTGGTTGATACCTATAATGTTATTACGAGAGAAAATCCTAATCTTTCAAGAGAAGAAATTGTAGTTCGAACAGCAGCACAGAGACTTCGACCAATTATTTTAACAACAGCAACAACTGTAATAGGTTTGTTACCGTTAGCCTCTGGAATCGGCGTGGACTTTTATCAAAGAAATATCGAAATCGGTGGAAGAGTTTCTGAATGGTGGCAGCCTATGTCTTTTGCCGTAGTCTCTGGACTTTCCTTCGCTTCAGCAATAACCTTGTTCTTAACTCCATGTTGGCTTATGCTACCTGTAGCTATCAGGAAGACCTTTAAAAACATTAAAAATCTATTTGTAAAAACAGCAAGTGAACGATAAAACTAAGGAAAAAAGTTTAGATTTTGAAAAGTCTTTAGCAAAACTTGAAAACATTATAGAAGCTCTAGAAGATGGAGATCTACCTCTTAATGAATCAATTAAAACTTTTGAAGAAGGAGTAAAACTTACAAAACATTGTCAAGAACTCCTCACCAAAGCTGAACTCAAAATTCAAAAACTTTTAGAAAAAGATGATGGTTCGCTTGATCTAGAAGACTTTGATGATAGCTAATCTCGATGAAAAAGAATTAAAAAGTCTTTCTTTTTTGGATAAAAACTTAAAAAGAATAGAACAGGCAATTCTAGAAACCCTACCTCCAAAAAATTTATCAAAAATATCTGAAGCAATACACTATTCGGTTTTAAGTGGAGGTAAAAGAATTAGACCCCAACTCGTGTTGTTGATGGCAGAAAGCCTCAAACTAGATGTAAGTGAAAAAACCATAGATTTGATGGCTGCAACCGGTGAATTGATCCACAGTTATTCATTGATCCATGATGATTTACCTGCAATGGATGATGATGATTATCGAAGAGGTAAACTCTCTTGCCATAAAAAATTTGATGAGGCTACCGCAATTCTAGCCGGGGATGCCATACAACCCCTCGCCCTGGAAGTTCTTACTACAATTGAAGATAAAAATTTGAAACCAGAATCAAAATTAAAAATTATCAACCTTTTTGCTCAGGCTTGTGGTCCGAGAGGAATGGTAGAGGGTCAAAGCAGAGATTTAGATGCGGAAGGGAAACAAATTAGCCTAGAGCAATTGGATGAGATACATCATCTTAAAACCGGAAAACTAATTGAAGCATGCATTGAATCTATCTGTGTCCTTAAGGAGGGTTTACCAAAAAGTCATCTTGATGGGTTTTTAAGTTTTGCTAAAAAGTTTGGCTTAGCATTTCAAATCAAAGACGATATTTTAGATGTTGTTGGCGATGAAAAAATTATTGGTAAGCCATTGAATTCTGATATGGGATTAAATAAGGCTTCATATCCTTCTGTAATTGGCCTCGAGGCTTCAAAAGAAAGAGCAGAAAACTTATGTTTTGAGGCTTTAGAAATTTTGTCTGCCTTGCCTTATGAAACAGATGAATTAGAAAGGCTATCAAAATTTATAATCCTAAGAGATAAGTGATGAAAACTTTTTTTGAGATTCCAAAAAATCTACCTGAAACTCCACTTTTAGATTCAGTAAACTATCCCTCAGAATTAAGAAAGCTTTCAAAACAGGAATTGAAGCAATTAGCAGATGAATTAAGAGAGTTTTTGATTTACTCCGTTTCGAAAAGTGGCGGTCATTTTGGAGCAGGACTCGGAGTCATTGAACTCACTTTAGCTTTACATTACGTATTTAATACTCCGGAAGATAACTTGGTTTGGGATGTAGGTCATCAGAGTTATCCCCATAAAATCATAACAGGAAGAAAAGATGCAATTTCATCGATTAGATCAAAAGGCGGATTACATCCTTTCACTAATATAGAAGAAAGCAATTATGATGCCTTTGGGGCAGGACATTCAAGCACCTCAATCAGTGCGGTTTTAGGAATGGCAGTCGCAAAACCTGAAAAGCAGCACATTGCAATTATTGGTGACGGCGCAATGACGGCAGGGATGGCTTATGAAGCTTTAGCGCATGCCGGATCAATAGAGTCCAACGTTTTGGTTATCCTGAATGATAACAGTATGTCGATATCAAAAAATACCGGTGGTTTTTCCAACTACCTTGCAAAAATATGGGCTAGTAGATTTTATACTTCCATCAGAGAAGGCGGAAAAACTGCCCTGAGGTTTATCCCATCTGCGAAAAATTTTGCAAAAAGAGCAGAAACTCATTTCAAAGGGATGTTCACTCCTGGAACGCTTTTTGAGGAATTAGGCTTTAACTACATTGGGCCTATGGATGGGCATAATTTGAATGAAATGCTTAGGACTTTGGAGACTCTTAAAAAGGTAAAGGGTCCAAAATTTTTACATCTAATAACTAAAAAAGGCAAAGGCTTTGCTCCGGCAGAAGAAAATCCTATTGGATTCCATGCTCTTAATAAAATTGAAAACTCTAAAGAAAAAACTAATGGAAAAAAATACTCTCAGGTTTTTGGAGAGTGGCTTTGCAAACAACTAGATGAAGGAAAAGATGACTTAATTGCCATTACTCCTGCTATGTCAGAAGGCTCAGGAATGAATGATTTTGCAGAGAAATATCCAAACAATTTTTATGATGTTGCTATTGCAGAACAACATAGTATGACTTTCGCGGCCGGTTTGGCCAAAGAAGGAAAAAAACCAATCCTTGCGATCTATTCCACTTTCTTGCAACGGGCTTATGACCAACTAATTCATGATGTCGCTTTACAGAAATTGGATGTCACATTGGCGATAGACAGAGCTGGATTTGTAGGAGGAGACGGAGCTACTCATGCCGGAATTTTTGATGTTGCTTTTTTAAGATGTATTCCAAACATAGTTATTATGAGCCCTTCCGATGAGAATGAGTGTTGGAAAATGCTTTCTACTGGATTTAATTATTCTGGTCCTGCAGCAATTCGTTATCCCAGAGGCGAAGGCCCTGGAGCAGCCGTTATTACTGATTCTAGCGAATTAATTGAAATTGGAAAGGCAAAAATTATTAATGAAAATAATTCAGATATTGTCGTAATGTCCTTTGGTAACATGTTAGGTTTAGCAGAGGAAATTTCTGAAGAATTAAATTGTTCCTTGGTTGACATGAGGTTCATCAAACCATTAGATGAAGAACTTATTAAAAATTTTGCAAGTAAGTGCAAACACATTATCACCATTGAAGAGAATACTGTATCAGGAGGAGCTGGCTCTGCTGTAAACGAATTTTTATCAACCCTTAATGCTTCTGATAAATTAAAAATTATAGGTGTTCCAGATGAATTTCCTATTGTTGGAGATCAAAGAGATCAAAGAGAAGCAGCAGGCCTCACTAAAGAAACAATTCTAAAAAAACTTTCTAGAGAATTTAATTTAAAAAATATTGATAAAAAAGTTTCCGCCTAATAAAGTCAAACCTGCAAAAATTCCTGCCATCAGATCGTCTAAAACAACGCCTAATCCAGACTTAAATCGTTTATCCACAAATGAAATTGGATGCGGTTTTAAAATATCAAAGACCCTAAAAAGCAGAAATAGAACTGTTGCCGCAAGATAAGAATTTTCACTCCATTGTTGATTAGAAAAATTGTAAATTCCCAGGGCAGGAATGAACATAAATGTTGTCCAGACTCCGGCTACCTCGTCAATAACAATGGTTTTATGATCTTTTTCATCAAGATCTTTAGTCGCTTGAGAGCACAAAAAGATGCTTCCCAAAATAATGCATATCAAAGAAATCAAAAAAGTACTAAAACTAAGCTGTAAGAAAATAAATGCAAAAAAAAGAAGCAATCCAGCTAAGGATCCCCATGTACCAGGAGCTAAGGGTAACAAGCCAACGCCAAAAAAAGTTGCCAACAAGTGAGAAGGTTTTTTTAAGTTTGGAAAATTATCCATTAGGAGAAATGATTATAACTATTCTTTTTAAAAAATAATTCTGTCTCTTCATTGAATACTCTTATTTTTTTTTCTTTAACTATTTCTCCAATTTTAAAAAGTTTGATTTTAAGAGCTTTCTCTATATCTGGAATTCGTTGTAATTTGTGTTTTGGAACAGTAAAACAAAGTTCATAATCGTCTCCCCAAGTAAGCGCGTCTTGAAAGCTACCTTCGTAAGGGATGGAAGCATAATAAAGTTTTGCTCCGACACGACTCAGTTTGCAGATGTGACCTAGATCTCCTATTAACCCATCGGATATATCTATGCAGCTAGTAGCTATGCCTCTCAAGTGCACGCCTAGTGATTGATGAACTTTTGGTTTTAAAAATTTTTTTAAATATTTTTTATTTGTTGATGACAAATTTTTTTCTTTATTCTTTAAGACTTTTAATCCTAATTTTGACAATCCAAGAATCCCGCTAACAAATACAGAGTCGCCAACCTTTGCGCCGCTCCTAGAAAGAAAATCCTTTTTCTTAACTTCGCCGCAGACGCCAACAGAAACAGAGCACTCCTTGCCTACTACCAAGTCTCCACCAATGACTGGTACTTGGTAATCTTTAGTAAAAAGTTTAATTCCTTTTGCAAATTTTTTTATCCAACTGAGACTCTTACTCGGAGTTACAAGTGTTATGGATAACCATTTTAAAGTGGCGCCACAAGCTGGAATGTCGCTCGCTGCAACAGAACAGGCACGATAGGCAATAAGATCAGGTTCTAAGCTTTTTGGAAAATGAATACGCTCGTTTGAGACGTCTGTTGAGAAAATTAGATCTGAGTTTGTAGTCTTAAAGAGACCAGCATCATCCCCCGGACCCATTAAAATACCTGAGGAGTCATGGTATTGACTCCCCAAGTCTTTAAAGTATTTTTGAAGAATTAAGAATTCATCCGATTCTTTCATTTAGAATCGGATAAATTATTAAGAGTTGTAAGCTTCAAAGAGGCCAGTAGCTCCCATACCGCCACCAACACACATTGTGACGATTCCGTACTTTCCACCTCTTCTGTTCAACTCTCGAGCAACGTGGCCTACTTGTCTTGAGCCAGTCATCCCAAAAGGATGTCCGATGGAAATAGAACCACCATTGACGTTGAGTTTCTCACTTGGAAGGCCTAACTTATCTCTGATGTAAACAACTTGAGATGCAAATGCTTCATTAAGTTCCCAGAGGTCAATATCTTCCATTTTCAAATCAGCTGATTTGAGTAACTTAGGTATGGAGTATACTGGACCGATACCCATTTCATCAGGCTGACACCCAACAACAGTAAAACCTCTAAAATAAAGTTTTGGAGTTAAACCCAGTTCCAATGCTTTTTCTTCGCTCATCACCAAAGTAACAGACGCCCCATCAGATAGCTGAGAGGAGTTTCCTGCTGTGACTGAACCATTTTCTGGATCAAAAACTGGCTTTAGAGAAGATAAACCCTCTAAAGTGGTTTCTGGTCTATTGCAGTCATCTCGATCAACTGTAACTTCCACATCTTTTTCTTCGCCAGATTCCTTGTTAACTAGTTTCATCACAGTATCCATTGGGATAATCTCATCATCGTAAAGACCTGCTTCTTGTGCAGCTGCAGTTCTTTGTTGACTTGATAAAGCATACTCATCTTGGGCTTCTCTGGTGACGTCGTAACGTTTAGCTACGCATTCAGCAGTTTGTCCCATAGCGTGGTAAATACCTGGTACATCAGCTGCCAACTTATCATTGACGTACATATGCATATTAGTATTGCCTTGAGTGGTTGAAATAGACTCTACACCACCGGCAATAATACAATCACTGAATCCGCTTTGAACTTGAGTAGCTGCCATCGCAACTGTTTGCAGTCCTGAAGAACAATATCTGTTTACTGTAGTTCCTCCAACTTCGATTGGTAGATTTGATAATACTGCAACGTTTCTTGCAATGTTATGACCTTGTGCACCTTCAGGTGCTCCACAACCCAAAATCATGTCTTCCACCATGGAAGGATCTAGGCCAGGATTTCTTTCCAAAAGAGCATTAACTAGATGTGCTGTCATGTTGTCAGCACGAGTTTGATTGAATCCCCCACGAAAAGATTTAGCTAGTCCGGTACGGACGCTATCAACGATAACTACGTTTCTCATAAAATCTCCTATTAAATAGATCTAAATTATAAAGACTTATTCAAGCGATTACCAAAAAAAAACCCTTGCCGAAGCAAGGGTTTTTTTCTGTTAGAGACTCTTAAAAGTCAATACCAAATTGGAGACCAAAGGATCTTGGCTCTCTAACGAAAGTCGTATTAGTGTGACTTGTAGAAGAGTTAGTGATCGCTGTGGCTGTAATGTTTCTTTCGTCAGTCAAGTTTTGACCGTAGAAAACTACACGCCAGTCGCCATTGGTAGGAACGATGTTAAGTCTGAAGTTGACTTCATCCCAAGCTGGAACTTTGTTTTGTTCAATGTTGAATACGCTTTGGTTTGAGTCAGATCTGTAGTAATAGTCCAATCTTGGAGTTACTTCCAGATTATTTGTTTGGAAAGTGTAAGCCAAACCTAGTGACAAAGTCACATCAGCAAAAGGCATTTTGTTTCCACTTATAGACTGCTCGTTACCAGTGCTAATAAATCCTGGATTTAAAGTTGCAGTTCCATAACAAGCTTCCGCGGCATTGGTTTGGATACCTCTGGTGTTTGTGGCTGCATCGCCATCATCATCAGTTAAAGCTGATTCGAAGGTAACACCATCAGAACCTAAGGCAGCAGCAGTAGCAGCAGCAGTGAAGTCAGCAGTGAAAATACCCCAAAGAGTACATAACCCAGTAGTTTGTATAGTATCACCAGACCCAAGAATACCAATTGAAGGTAGTAAAGTTCCAGTAGGTCCAGCAAGCAGTACATTGTCACCTGCAGTAGCGTAATCGCCATCAGCACCAGCGGTAGTTAGAACCTCTGGAGAGTAGACCAACGAGTCAGCTGGAACATGTCCTGCAGCTAAGTTTGTACCCGCCATACCTAAAAGAGCAGCAGTAGCAGCTGGATAACAAGTATTTATGTGTGTATCAATATCATCAGCAGCGTTAGCACCACCAACTATTCCATCTGGACCACCATTAGTCGGTAACTGAAGATTGTGACAAACAGTTGACTTAGTGCCATAAGCTGTCGCAGCAGCGTTCATCTCAGGAGCAATAATCAATCCGCTAGCAGCCAAAGCCCCACTAATTCCTGCGGCCTTCGCTGCAGCCAAGGTAGCAGCATCAGCTACATCATCAGCGTTACCAGCCACTCCATCAGCACCAGCTGCAACACCAGCTGCAGCACCAGTACCGGTAGCTAAAGCAAAAGCAGCCAATTCATTGGTTTCAGCTAATTTTATAAATTCACCAATTAAGGCAGCATCGCTAGCAGCACCAGCTACAGCAGCATTCGTTGCTTGTAGAATACTTCCGTAAATGTAACCCATTCTGCTTTTATTGACTAAGAAAGAGTTAGCCGTAGCACTTTTCATCACATGCCAGTTAGCAGAATCTGCAAGGCCGTTGTAGTGACCACCTAAGTCATGAGGGTTCACGATTGAAACATCACCAATTTCTGAGTCGTATAAGCTCAACTGCATGTTGAACGATAAACCAGGAACTGAGGGCGGGTTAAGCAAAAGCTCTAATTCCGCACCGTAACTTTCTAGAGGAATACCGTAGTTGATTGCAGTTTCGTTTCTGATAGAACCCAAGTGGAAGTTTTCAAAGTCGTTGTAGTAGAACGAAGCATTGGCAACCAAACCGACTTCAGGAACGCTTGCTTTAATACCAAGTTCTATTGAATCAACTTGCGTGCTTTCGAAAGCAAAAGGTGTGTCAGGGAATTGATCCGCATCGAAAGGCGGGTTAAATCCTCCACCTTTGAAACCTTTCGCATAGCTGACGTACATCAAAGTATCGTCATCGATTTGCCAATCCCAAACGAATCTACCAGTAGTATTCGAGAATTCCATAAATGGAGTTACACCGTTTGAAGTATAGTCTGCATTGAAAGCATCAACACCCAACAATAGATATTGAGATGCGTTTGCAGAAGCAAGTGGATTAGCAGTTCCGTCAGCTTGAAGAAGACCTACCACAGGAGCAGAGCCAATTGCCTGTCCAGTAGTCATGCCAATTGCAGTACAAGCAGCACTAGCAGCATTTACATTTCCAGTTGGATCGCCATTGGCGTCAACTTCAAGCGAAGCTCTTTGTGCAGCAGTTGTACAGAAAGCAGCTGGAACGTCATCAGCATCTATACCGCCATCGCCATCTAGGTCGTCAGAGTTACCATCGCCATCTAAGTCAACAGCGGCCGCAGCCCATGATGAGACAAGCGGTGAATCGTAGAACGTTGCTCTACTGTTAACTTCTTTTTGATCTTCTGTGTAACGAAGACCTAAAGTCAATTTGTGATTATCAGCCACATCGAAGTAAAACTCAGTGAAGATCGCAGATGCGTCTAATTTAAAAGGTTTGGTTTCGTTGTGGAAATGTTCTGTATAAACACCGTCAATTCTTGAAATCTTATCAAGAGCAGCGTTCGCTGACGCTAACATTTCTGTAGCAAGTAGAGCAGCGTCACATCCGTTAGTCGCGGCATCAGCAAGAGCACAAAGTCCGGCATTGGTAGTGTTAAGAGTACCTGCTATTTGACCTATTCCAGCAATTACCAAGGAACCGTTTACATGAGCTTCATTTGCTGCAGTAGTTGGATCAGGGTCAGCACAATTTTCATTTACTATAGTAGTACCTAGTAACATACCACAACCGACAGCTTGGTAGAAACCATCACGGTAAGAACTTGAAATGGTACCAGGAAGTTGTAACCCATTCATGGTGATACCCGATGCGTAAACATCGTAAAAACTATCTACGCTGTTGGAAATATTGATTGCACCTACTAAGAAGTCAAAGTCACCACCTAAATCAGAAGCGTACTTAATTTCATAAGTAGTACTGGTACTGTCACTGAAAGATGCATCTCCAGAAACTGGAAGTTCATGAAAACCTCTAATACAGTCAGCACCACCAAAGACACCTGTTCTTCCTTGATCAAGGTCACATGTTGGAGATATGTAACTGTTTGAGTAACCTAAAGGCACTCCAACCATTGGCATTGCAGCATCTATATCACCAGTTACGCCTCCAAGACTTGCGCCGTCCGCTAAGTACAATGCAGCATTGTTTTGAAGACCATCAGCCCATCTGATGGATGAAGCTTCTTTTGATAGAGAAGATGTATCTCTGTAGAAAACTCTTTTCTTAACATTAACAGATGCAGTTAGTGAACCTTCATCAAAATCTTTTTCCAATAATAATTGTGAAGTTGATTCTTGAGCTTGGTGAATTGGGGATCTCCACAAGTTTGCTTGGAAAAATTCATTTGGAATGTTAGGCACATCTACTAGGGCAGCATAAGCTGCAGCTCCGGCCTGTTCAGCAGGAACAGTAGCATCAAGAGCTGCTAATGCAGCAAGCGGGTTGTAACAAGTACCATCGTTTGCAGCTGGAGTTCCATCAGCAGCAAATGTACAACCTAAACCACCTGGCATGTAAAACGCTAAGTTACCTCCTAATAGTGAAGGCAAAGTAGAACCGTTAGACATTGGTGAAATTTGTTGGAAAACTTGCTGTCCACCAACCACACAACCTTGCGTTAAACTTCCACCAGTTTCACAAAATACACCACTTACTTGGTTACGAGCAGATTCTTCATGATATGCATTGTGTATAAGATCTATTGTTAAATCGTCGTCAAACTCATAACGGAAAGAAGCACGCCATTGATGACCGTCTCTGTTATCAAAATCATCACTAGCTCTAGAGTAAATATTCTCATGCACACCGTCTTTTTGGAGATTGGTGTACGCAAAACGAAAACCGAATTGGTCGGTAATCGGAATGTTGAGCATCATGGTAAGCATTTTCTCTGCATCAGAACCATATTTGATGTCAGCGCTACCATAGAATTCATCTAAATCAGGTTTTGCCGTAATCAAGTTGATCACCCCACCTGTGGCATTACGACCGAATAGTGTTCCTTGCGGCCCACGAAGAACCTCGAGTCGCTCCATATCCAAATATTGGATTTCGGAAACGGATGTTAACCCTAATGGCATGCCATTTAAGTGAATTTCCACCCCAGCATCAGCACTAGCAGCTGTCGCTAAGTTGGTAATACCCCTGATTGAAAAACCACCTGCACCAAATTGGGTAGCAGTAAAGTTAACACCTGGAACTTGTAATTGAATATCCGAAGCATACTCAATTTGTCGTTCTGCTAAAACTTCGTCAGTAAAAGCTGACACCGCAATCGGAACATCTTGCAGACTTTGCTCAGTTCTTTGCGCTGTAACAATTACTTCTTCTATTGTTGCTTGAGCATAAAGCGAAGTCGTTACAAAAAACGAACTCACTAGAGCTAAAGCGATTTTAAAGAATTTACTCATTTAGAATCCTCCCCTGAATGAGATAAAAATTATTTTGTGAAGATCTTAAGCTAGAAAAATTATAACTTTTGCTTATATGCTTAAGGATTCTCCCCCTATGCATTGATAATACCGAAATTTGCAAGTACTGCAACCCCTAGACTTAAAAAAATTAGTCAGCTCAGAGTGCATAGAAGAAAAAACTTATTTATCATATTTTCAATGCTGAAAAAGAAAGAAAAAGCTCTTTACATTCAAAAGAAATTGAGTGAACTGTATCCCAATCCAAAAGCACCTTTAAATCATTCAAATGCCTTTACGCTATTGATTGCAGTTCTCTTAAGTGCGCAAACGACTGATAAGAGAGTAAACATCGTCACCAAAGAGCTTTTTAAAAAAGCTTCAAGTCCAGAAAAAATGCTGAAATTGGGCGAAAAAAAAGTATACGAGTACATTAAAACCTGCGGTCTAGCTCCTAAAAAAGCCAAAGCCATCATAGGAACCTCAAAAATTTTACTTGAAAAATATAAAGGCAAGGTACCCAAAGAATTAAAGTTACTTGAAGAGCTTCCGGGAGTTGGTCACAAAACAGCTTCGGTTGTCGTCAGCGAATTTTTTCACAAGCCTGCTTTTCCGGTCGATACCCATATTCATCGATTGGCACAACGTTGGGGATTAACAAATGGAAAATCAGTAAAAAAAACTGAAGAAGATTTAAAAAAACTTTTTGATGAAAAAGATTGGCGCGACTTACATCTGCAAATTATTTTCTATGGCCGAGCGTTTTGTACTGCTCAAGGATGTGATGGAACAATCTGTTTTATGTGTAAAAGTTTATATCCTAATAGAAAAACTAAAATAAAGACGACAAAGGCTTAAAATTATTTCCTAGCAGAGTATAATTTCTGTTTTGAGATAACTCACTATGTACGGAAATAACCTCTCTATCAAATCCTTTGATGATGATCTTTGGCAAGCTTTAGAAAAAGAAAGAATCAGGCAAGAACAGCATATCGAACTTATTGCTTCAGAGAATTATGCCTCGCCAAGAATTTTGGAAGCACAAGGCTCTGTGCTTACTAATAAGTATGCTGAGGGTTACCCTGGAAAAAGATATTATGGTGGATGCGAATTTGTTGACATTGCTGAACAGTTGGCTATCGAAAGGGCTAAAGAATTATTTAAGGCAGACTATGCCAACGTTCAGCCTCACTCAGGTGCTAGTGCTAACGCAGCAGTTTTCTTGGCGTTACTAAATGCAGGAGATAAAATTCTTGGCATGAGTCTTGACCATGGAGGTCATTTGACACATGGCTCTAAAGTAAATTTTTCCGGAAAAATATATAAATCCTACAGTTATGGCATAGATCCTACTACCGGTGATATTGACTACGACCAAGTAGAAGCTCTTGCAAAAGAGCACAAACCTAAATTAATAATTTGCGGCTTCTCCGCTTTCTCAGGAATTTTAAATTGGGAAAAGTTCAAAGAAATAGCTAAATCTATTGATGCTTATCTTTTAGCCGACATATCTCATGTTTCAGGACTGGTTGCAGCAGGCCTGTACCCCAATCCCTTTCCACACGCCGATGTTGTGACTACGACCACTCACAAAACTTTGGTTGGTCCTAGAGGAGGATTGATTCTTGCTGGGCCTGACGAAGAACTTAAAAAGAAACTAAATTCCGCTCTTTTTCCGGGTTCTCAAGGCGGGCCTTTGATGCATGTCATCGCAGCCAAAGCAGTATGTTTTAAAGAAGCCATGGAAGACGAATTTAAAATTTATCAGCAACAGATATTAGATAATGCCAAAGCCATGAGTAGTAGATTTATGACGAATGATATCGATATCGTATCGAATGGAACTTCGAATCATATGTTCTTGGTCAACCTAATCAAAAACGATGTCACTGGTAAAGACCTAGAGGCGGCCCTTGGAGAAGCTTTCATTACTGTGAATAAGAACTCTGTTCCCAATGATCCGAAATCTCCTTTTGTAACCTCTGGTATAAGAATTGGTACTCCAGCTGTTACCAGAAGAGGTTTTAAAGAAAAAGAAGTATCGACGATTGCTGATTGGATATCTCAGATCATTGTTAACTTAGACGATAAAAAATTAATTTCTAACATAAAAGAAGAAGTCAAAAGCCTTTGTAGTAACTTTCCAGTTTACTCTCAATAAATCATGCACTGCCCTTTTTGTTCCTTCGAAGAAAGTAAGGTTATCGATTCTCGTCTTGTAACTGAAGGTAGTGAGATTAGAAGGCGAAGAGAATGTCTGAAGTGTGGAGAAAGATGGACCACGTATGAAGTTGGAGAACTTGTAATGCCAAAGGTCGTAAAACAAGACAAATCTCGTGTGCCTTTCGATGAGAGAAAAATTAGAGAAGGCATTTCTAGATCCTTGGAAAAAAGACCAGTAAGTGATGCTCAATTCCAAAGTTTGATTGAAACCATCAAAAAAGAAATAAGAGATTTTGGAGAAAGAGAAATTGAATCAAAACTTGTCGGTGAAACGGTAATGAGGCATTTAAAAAAACTAGATGAAGTTGCCTTTGTGAGATTTGCTTCTGTCTATCGAAGCTTCCAAGACCCCAATGAATTCAGCGAAGAAGTAAAAAAATTAAGCGATGAATGATAACTTCTTCATTTCCAAAGCTATTGATCTAGCCACTAAAGGAAAATTTAATACCAAGCCCGGAGTAAATGTTGGCTCTGTAATTGTTAAAAACGAAAAGATAATTGGGCAAGGATTCTATGAAAACTATGGCGGGAGACATGCTGAGATCAATGCAATCAATGACGTAAAGAAGCGGTATAAAAAAAATTTTTCTTCACAGATTTCTGGAAGTGAAATTTACATTACATTAGAGCCATGCAGTAAAAAAGGTAAAACGGGAGCATGCGTTGAAGAGCTAAAAAAATACGATTTCAAAAGAATTATCATTGGTTCAGAAGACCCAACACAAAATGGTTTAGAAAAACTTCGCAAAGCAGGATATAAGGTTAAAAATCTAAATGACCAGCGTTGCATTGATCTAAATAAGGGTTTCCTACATAAAGCAAAATTAAAGAGACCTTTTATAAGAGCAAAAGTTGCCATGTCAGCTGATAGCAAATCAGTCTTCCTTAGCAAAAAGAGAAGATGGATTACCGGTATGCCTGCTAGAAATGATGTGCAATACCTTCGCGCTGAATCAGACATTATTTTGACAGGAGCAGGAACCATAAATGAGGACGTTCCTTCTATGAACGTGAGGCTTAAAAAGATAATTGCTCAAAAGGCCTTCTCTCAACCCAAAAGGTATGTCTTTTCAAAGAATTTGGTTCTTGATTGGAATGCGCCCTTCTTTGAATTGCCAGGGCAGAAAGTAGTGGTGACTTCAAAGAGAGGCCTGCCGAAGTCCGCAAGAAATATAAAAAACTTATCTCTCTTGAATTGCAAAAGCTATGGACAATTTCTAGACCCGAAAAATTTCGTCGAGAAAATTTCCAAACTTCCCGTTAATAATATTTTACTTGAATCTGGACCGAATCTTTTTAGTAGTTTTGTAGATCATGATTTAATTGATGAAATAATTTTCTATGTGTCTCCTAAGAAACTTGGCAAACAGGCAGAATATTTTTATAACGGTAGGAAAAAAATAAACTTTTTTGATAACAAGCAATTCGATATAGTTGAGAAAACTCTAGTTGGAAAAGACAAAAAAATTACATTGAGAAAAAAATAAAATGGATTTGAACAGTACCAAAGAACTTATCTCTGAAATAAAAAAAGGAAACATGGTCCTTTTAATGGATGATGAAGATCGAGAAAATGAGGGGGATTTGATTCTTGCAGGAGAAAAAGTTACTGCTGAAAAAATTAACTTTATGGCTAAGCATGCAAGAGGTTTAATCTGTCTAGCTATGAGTCAAAACAAATGTGCTGCATTGAATTTAAATCAAATGGTTGATGATAATAAAAGTGGTCACGGTACGGGTTTCACTGTTTCAATTGAGGCTGCTACTGGGATAACGACTGGGATTTCGGCGGCTGACCGAGCAAGGACCATCGCTGTTGCCTCTAAAGCCAGAGCTAAGGCTAATGATATCGTTTCTCCAGGACATATTTTTCCTGTAAGAGCTGTACCGGGAGGAGTGTTATCTCGCACGGGTCACACGGAAGGTAGTACCGATTTATGCAGATTAGCCGGTCTAACAGAATCAGCTGTAATTTGCGAAGTGATGAATGAAGATGGGACTATGGCACGAAAAAAAGCGTTAATTGATTTCAGTAAAAAACATAATTTAAAGATTGGAACAATTGCTGATCTCATAAACTATAGAATTTTCAATGAACAGACTGTTAAGAGAGTTGAACGAAAATCAGTAAAGACGGAATTTGGAAAATTCAATCTCATTTTATATAAGGATCTTATTTTTGATGAAACGCACATTGTCCTTCAAAAAGGAAAGATTACAAAAAACAGTCCAACGCTAGTTAGAGTTCAGCAAGGTAATTTCTTTCATGATTTATTAAACATAAATGAGTTTGGAGCTAGATGGTCAGTTTCAGATGCAATGAAACAAATAAGTGAAGCAGGTAAAGGCATCATCTTACTCATCGATGGGGAAAACAATAAAGTAACAGAATTTAATGAGATAAATGCCTCCAGAAAAAAAAGAGTTAGTACTCCCAATAATGATCCCAGAAGGATTGGCATAGGATCACAAATTTTGAGAGATTTGGGCGTCAAAAAAATCAAATTGATGGGAAGTGAAGTCAGGTATCCCTCTTTATCAGGATTTGATTTAGAAGTAATAGAATATTTAAAAAAATGAAATCTTCGAAGCTGAACATAAATAAATCTTTCAAAACCTTAAGCGGATTAAAAATAGCTGTTGTAAGCACCTTCTGGAATGAAGAAGTGATACTACCAATGCTTAAAGATTGTCTTGCTAAGTTGGATGAATATGATTTGGAAACAGAATCGTTCGTTGTGCCTGGGGCTTATGAATTACCTCTAACTGCTAAATGTCTTTGTAAAACCTTTGATGCGGTAATTTTGTTAGGTTGCATTATTAAAGGTGAAACTCCACACTTTGAAATAATTTCCCAAAGCATAAGTGATAATGTTTTAAGAACTTCTTTAGAAGAAGAGACTCCTATCATTTTTGGAGTGCTAACCACTAATAATGAATCTGAAGCTAAAGAAAGAGCAGCTTATAAAGGGGCTGAATTTGCCGAATCAGCGCTAAGTACTTTGGATACTCTGAAGAAAATTAAGTGAAAACTGATCCATCTCCAACAAAAATAAGAGAGTTGGTAATTCAGACTCTTTATCAAAAAAATATTTCTGGTGATTCAAATACAAAAGTTTTGAAAGAACTTAAACAAGATCAAAAACATTTAAATACCGAAAAGGTTAGTCAAATCATCAAAGAGATTAAAACTTTTGAACAAGACTACTTAGAGTGTATTACGAAGTTTTCAAATATTCCTTTTTCAAGAATTGGGGGAGTCGAGTTATCAATTCTGTACTTGGCGCTATATGAAATTTCTCATACAAAACTTGATAAACCAATAATAATAAATGAAGCCATAAAGCTTGCTAAAAAGTTTGGACAAAATTCCAGTCATAAATTCATCAATGCAATCTTAGATAAGGTTATCAAAAAAAGTTAAGTTATCTGACGATGGTACTGAGATCATCGGGTCCAGTGGAGACTATTTTAATTGGAACCTCACAGACTTCTTCAATGTAGGAAACAAAATCTTTTGCCTCTTTTGGAAAATCTTCGAAATCTGTTAAATTTTTTGTGGGAGTCTTCCAGCCCTTTAGAGTTTCATAAACTGGGGACACATTTTCAAGGCTCATGCATTCCCCAAAAATCGAATCCTTTTGATCTTCTTTATAAGACTTACATACCTTGATTTCGTTGAGTCCATCCAAGACATCAATCTTTGTTAGACATAAGCCAGAAACACTATTTGTTTGAATGATTCTTCTCATTAAGACAGCATCAAACCATCCGCATCTTCTGGGTCTGCCGGTGGTTGCGCCTACTTCTCCGCCAGTCTTTGCAATTTGTTCTCCTAGTTCGTCATGAATTTCAGTTGGCATCGGCCCTTCTCCGACTCTGGTTACATAAGCTTTAACAACACCTAGAATATTTTCAACATCAAGAGGGCCGCACCCTGCACCTGCTGCGATTCCTGCTGGAGAACAATTGCTTGAAGTAACATAGGGATAAGTTCCTTGATCTACATCTAACAAAGCTCCTTGAGCTCCTTCAAACAAGACTTTTTTTTCTTGAGAATTCAGCTCTTTTATTAGCATTGAAACATCAGCTAACATTGGTTTTATTTTCTCGCCAAAGGTCAAGTTTTCTTCAAGCAAGCTATCTAAAGATAATGCTTTTTTTCCAAAAAATTTCTCAATAGTGAAGTTGTAAAAATCTAAATTTTCCTCCAACAATGGTCTTAACTGATTTTCATTGAGAGTATCTACTATTCTGATCGCCCTTCTAGCAACCTTATCTTCATATGCCGGGCCAATTCCTCTCAAAGTCGTTCCAATGGTTTTCTGACTATTGGATTGTTCTTTATAGAGATCAACGAGTTGATGATAGGGTTGAATTAGAACGCAAGCTGGACTTATCTTTAATCTGTCCGAGATGCCAGAGGTAAAATTACTTATCTCATCTATCTCAGAAAAAAGTGCTTCATATGAAATCACCACGCCTTTTCCAATCAAGGACAAAGAGTCTTTATGGCAAATTGAAGATGGTAAAAGGTGAAGGACAATTTTCTTATCATTCACAATTAATGTGTGACCAGCATTATGCCCCCCTTGGTACCTACATGCTGCACTAAAATTTCCTGCTAAATAATTAACTATTTTACCTTTACCTTCATCACCCCATTGCAGACCTAAAATAGCCGTATTTGAAAATGTCATTTTTTATTTTTTATTTTTTATTTTCATCAAAGAGGATACATTTATATCAAAGCCAATAGCTTCTCGTTTTGAACCTAAATTTTCCACTAAGTACTGACCACCTTTTGCTAGGGAGAATCCAAATTCCTCTATGTGGACGGAAAAAACTAAACCTTTATGATAATCGAACCCTGGAAAATCAGAAAAATCTATATGGTAATTAAGTGAAGAAGGTAAATTTTTAATAACCTTTTCCACTTTTTTTGCAGATTCCTGAAAAATCTTTTTTTTATGATGCTTTAAATATTTAAGGCATTCTTTTGTTCCATGCAAAGAAATTAAATTGTTTAGCTCTTTAAGATGACCTTCTTTGATTTTTCTTGCCTTACAAAAGTCAAATAAGTCACTGGAAGATTTTGAAGACATAATTTTTTTTAGCTTTTTGATATCTTCTTTAGAAAGTTCCAAGCCATCTATAATTGCGAACAATGGTTCTGTCCTTCCCAAAGAAAGTGTAATTTTGAATTTTCCAAGACTTTTCAGACTTGAAATAAGCAGTTTGATTGTAGAGATTTCGTCAGCAGAATTAATTCTACCAAATAGCTCTACTCCTGCTTTATAAGCAATTCTTGATTTGGTTAGAGAATCTTTAGTTTTTCTTAAAGTTTCTCCGAAGTAACAGTATTTTTGATTTTTTTTATTGCCAAGCTGCGTATCTATCCTTGCGATCTGTTGAGATATATCAGGTCTTACAGCAATTTCACTTGAGGAAGAGTCATCTGAAAAACTGTATGCAAAATCTTTCAGAGATGCATTCATCTTACCCCCTAAACTTTCCGAAAATTCTATCAGAGAAGGCATCACCAATTGACAGCCATGGCGTTTAAACTTAGACAAAAGATCACTACGCATTCTCTCCAGTTCTTGTGCGTCAGCACCTACAAAATCTTCAGCTCCATCTGGAAGACCGATTTCAAGATTAGACATTGTTGAGTTATTCTGACTTTATTCCTTTAGAACTATCCAAGTACTTAAAGAAATCGCTATCTGGGTCTATCAAAAGAACATCAGATTTATTTTCAAAAGTCGATTGATAAGCTTTTAAACTTCTTGTGAATTCGTAAAATTCTGGATCTTTGTTGTATGCATCGGCGTATATTCCTGTAGCCTTTGCATCGCCATTACCCCTTAATTCTTCTGCTTCTTTGTATGCTTCAGCCAAGATAATAGTCCTTTCTCGATCTGCGTTGGCTCTGATGCCTTCTGCTATTTCAGTTCCTTTTGCACGAAGCTCCTGAGCTAATCTTTCTCTCTCGGTTCTCATTCGATTGTAAACAGATTCATTTACCTCGGTCGGAAGCTCTATCTTTTTCACTCTCACGTCTAAAACCTCAATACCGAGTTCAGCTCCTGCGACTAAATTTAAATCTGTTGTGAGGATATTCATAAGTTGATCTCTTTCTCCAGAAACTACTTCTTGGACAGTTCTGGTACCGAATTGGTTCCTGAGACCTTCATCTACCCTTTGAGTTAAGAGAGTTCGCATAGCACTAAGTTGGCCTCCAGATGAGGTAATGTAAAATTGTTCGTTGTTGGTAATACGCCATTTCACAAAAGCATCGACAATGAGTCTTTTCTTTTCCGCTGTGAAATAAGGTTGTGGTAAAGCATCAAGAGTTAAGACTCTCGAATCAAACTTTTTTACAGAATGATAGATAGGAACTTTAAAGTGCAATCCAGGATTTATCTCTGGATTAACGATCTCACCAAACCTCAATAAAATTGCAGTTTGCTTGTCATTAACGATATAGACGGCATTGGATACAATGACCAGTAATATTAAAAAGATTATTCCAATGTTTAGATTTAAAGATTTCATATTATCTTCTGTCCTGTCTTCTTCTAAGTTCTTCTATCACTCGATCAGTAATTTCTTGAATACTTGATCCAAGGGTTGACGGTGAAGTATCTTGAAAATTATCAACTGAATCTCTTCTTGGGTTAAGAGAAGCAGCAGCTATTTGATCTAAAGGTAAATATAAGATGTTGTTACCCTCCTTTACATCAATCATAACTTTGGTGCTATTGTTCATTACCGATTGAACTGCATCTAAGTAAAGTCTTTGCCTTGTCACTTCAGGAGATTTTGAATATTCAACTAGAAGCTGGTCGAATCTTGAGGCCTCACCCTCTGCTTCTGAAATAACTTTTTGTTTATAACCTTCAGCATCTTCAACAGCTCGCTTAGCTTCACCTCTTGCAATTGGAACAACCTCGTTTGCGTAAGTTTCAGCTTCATTTCGAAGCCTTACTTCGTCTTCTCTAGCTTTAACAACATCATCAAATGCTTCTTTAACTGCATCAGGAGGTCTTGATTCTCTTATAGATACAGCAACAACTTCTATACCTGTTTTATAAGTATCAAGTCTAGTTTGCAGTCTTGATTTAACATCCATAGCAATTTGTTCCCTGCCGACTGTTAAAACGCTATCCATAGAACTGCTTCCAACAACGTGTCGCAATTCTGCTTCAGAGGCTTGCGATAAGCTATCTTCTGGAGCTGAGGCTTCTAAAAGAAAGAAAACTGGATTGGAACGTTTGTATTGAACCGCAACCTCTACATTTACTATATTTTCGTCTTTTGTAAGCATCGAAGAGTTGGTCGTGTGTGTGAAAAGTTTCTCCGTATTCACAATAAATCTGTTATCTACGAAAGGAGGGTTCCAGTGAATACCGGGACCTTTAGTAGCAGAGTATTTACCGAATCTTAGAATTACAGCTTCTTCTTGAGCATCGACAGTGTAGATTCCAAAAGCAGAATATATTAAGACAATTGCTATTAGTATCGAGGGGAGAATTTTTTTTAAGCCGCCGTTTCCGCCTCCAGAACTTCCACCAAAAAGGGAGTTAATTTGAGCTCTAAACTTTTTTATTAGCTCATCAATATCAGGAGGAGGATTATTATTCCTACCCCAAGGATCTCTAGATCCGTTATTATTTCCTTGATCATTCCATGACATGCGGACATTCTAAGTGGTTAAAGTAAATAATGGAATTCAATTTTTGATTTTTGTGAGAATCTTCATAACCTTATCATCTTCATCGGCGTAGAAGGTTTGATTCACTTTAAATTTTTTAAGCCAAGTCATTTGTCTTTTTGCTAGTTGATAGGTTGCATTTGTAGCACGCTCAATCATTTCATCCTGCGAGACTTGTTTCTTTAAATATTCGACTACCTGCTTGTATCCAACGGTTTTCAAGATTTTTATCTTATTTTTATTTTTTTTTGTCATTATAGATTCGGTTTCTTCAATCAACCCAGTTTCAAGCATTTTAATAAATCTTTCCTTAAGCTCGGCTTTAAAAGTTTTTTTACACCTAGGAATAACTGCAAATGTAAATTTTTCATAATCTTCCAAAACACTTTTTTTTTCGGTTTTCAGCAGATCGCTAAAAAGAATTTTTGATTGACTATTCACTTCCAAGGCGCGCATTATTCTCTGCGAGTCATTTGCCTTAATTTTTTCAGCAGCTTTGGCATCTATCTTTTTGAGTCTTTCGTAAATTTTTTCCCAACCAATTTTCTTCGCCTCTTCCGAAAGCTTGTTTCTGAAAGAAAGGTTTCTTTTTGGTAATTTTGTTATGCCGTTGAATAAAGAATAAAAATACATCATGGTACCGCCAACAAATAAAGGAGGAGTTTCTGACTTTGCAATAATTTGAGAGACTCTTAACAGGAAGTCATTCACTGAAAATTCTTCAGAAACATCTAAAACGTCGATTAGGTTATGTTTTACCTTCCTTAAAATTTTTTGATCAGGTTTGTTACTGCCGATATTAGCTTCTTTGTATACCTGAACTGAATCAACACTGATGATATTTGAAGGGTATTCTTTAAAAATGGAAAGCGCTAATTCTGTCTTCTTTGTATGAGTAGGTCCTAAAATAGAAATTGCTTTCTTCATCTTTTTTTGGTTTTATTTTAGGATATTTTTAATTCAAAGGGAGATTATAGATGGCAATGCAATTTGCAAATGTATGGGAAAGGGTTTCTGACACAGTTGGTGACAATATAGCCTTAATAAACGGTGACAACGAATTGAGCTGGTCGCAACTAGATGTTAAGGCAGCAAAAATTGCAACAATTCTTGAAGAGTATGGTTTGAAATCTGATTCAAAAGTAGGAATTTATTTGCACAATTCAAATGAGTATTTGGAGGCACAATACGGTGTTTTTAAAATCGAGGGGGTTCCAATTAATGTGAACTATAGATACAAGGAAAATGAATTAATTTACTTATTAGATAATGCAGATGCTGAAGCGGTTTTTTTTCAAGGTTGTTACTCTGAAAGAATTAAAGCAATCAAAGATCAACTTCCGAAAATTAAAGTTTATATACAAATTGATGACGGAACGGAACCTTTAATGGAAGGAGCCATTGATTACGAAAGTTCAATTTCTTCTTCAAAAGAACAAAAAAGATTTGATAGAACTGAGGAAAATATCTACATGCTGTATACAGGAGGCACCACCGGTATGCCCAAAGGTGTAATGTATAAGCACGGAGGGTTCATTCCTTCAATGTTAAAAACTGCTTTTGCCATGGGTTTTGAGGTACCTGAAGACATAAGTGACTTAGAAAAAATTGTTAAAAATGCAAAAGAAAATGACTCTTTGTCCGTTAGCTTGCCAGCATGTCCTCTCATGCATGGTACCGGAATGTGGCTTGGTGCATTTTTACCTATGTTTAGTGGCGGAACAGTCGTAACTATCAGCGATTTGGGACTCGATCCTAAGAAGGTTTGGGAGGAAGTTGTAAGGAATAAAGTAAATAGTCTGGTAATTGTTGGAGATGCGTTTGCCAAACCTCTTTTAGACGAACTCAAGGAAGCGAAATCATCCTCTAACGAATACGATATTTCAAGTTTAAGGGCGATGATCTCAAGTGGCGTAATGTGGAGTTCTGAAATAAAGGACGGACTTTTGGAATTGCATGATATGACTTTGTTCGATGCAATGGGTTCTAGTGAAGGAGGAATGGGATCTGCAGTCTCTAATAGAGAAATGCCTGCTAAAACAGCAAAGTTTGCTCTTAATCCTGGAGTCATCGTTCTGAGTGACGATGGAAAAGAAGTAGAACCTGGAAGCGAAGAAATGGGAAAAATTGGAACAAGCGGACTAGTACCTGAGGGTTATTTCAAAGATGAAAAAAAATCTGCAGAGACTTTCAAAGAGATAAATGGAGTTAGGTATAGTTTTCCTGGAGATTACGCAACCATTAATGAGGACGGCACTATTAATCTTCTAGGTAGAGGAAGCAATTGCATAAATACTGCTGGAGAGAAAGTCTATCCTGAGGAAGTAGAAGAAGCAGTCAAAAAACATCCTAATGTCTACGACTGCCTAGTCGTTGGATTGAAGGATGAAAAATTTGGTCAACGAGTCGTTGCACTTGCGTCTCTGGAGACAGCCGGATCATTAGAAGAAGGTGAGTTAATTGACTTCACAAGAGAACAATTATCAGGATACAAGTTGCCTAAACAAGTTCTATTTGTTGATGAGGTTATGAGAGCCCCTAACGGAAAAGCAAACTATAAGTGGGCTAAAGAAGAAGCGGAAAATAAACTCGGTTAGAGAGCATCTTCCCCAGTTTCGCCTGTCCTTATTCTGATTGCGTTTTCAAGGTCATAAACAAATATCTTTCCATCACCGACTTTGCCGGTATTTGTGACAGAAGAAATTGCCTCGATGATGGATTCGGCATCTTCATCTTTAACTGCCAATTCAATTTTTGTCTTTGGAAGGAAATCGTTGTGATACTCCGTACCCCTATAAAGCTCAGTTTCTCCCTTTTGGCGGCCATAGCCTTTTACTTCAGTTACAGTCATGCCAAGGACATTGACTTCTGAAAGAGCAGCTCTTACTTGATCAAGTTTTATTGGCTTTATGATAGCAGTTATAAATTTCACGATTCCCCTGAAGAAAATAATACACTCTTCTTTGAGAAATAAAAAATCACTTTTATTTAGGACAACTAAGTCTTCACCTTTTATAAAGTTATAAAGGCAATAACTCCAAAGTCCTCTTTGATGCTCCTTTTCTTTTCGAAATGTATTCTTGAGAGATTTTTTTTAATTCAGAAGAACTATCACACAATTGTTCATACCAAATGTTGCTTAATTCTTCAGAAGAATTTCCTTGTTTGAGAATTTTATGTTTTAAAAGGTCATGGGCAATTTCTTGAAAATTAAAAACGCTCTGTCCAGAAGATATGGGTAAAGAAAACTTCACAGCTTCCAAAAAATTTTGACCTCCATGTGGGATAAGACTTCCTCCTATAAAGGCAATATCAGCTATTGAAAATAAACTTTCTAAGTGTCCTATTTTGTCTACTAAAATAACCTGTTTCGAGTAGTCTAGCTTAGAATTTTCCTCTGAGAATAAGGAGATACTTAAGCCGGTATCATTTATTTTTTTATAAACAGCTTTGGCTCTATCGGGATGTCGAGGAACTAAGATTATTATGGTGTTTTCAAGATCGAGTTTTTGAAAAGCTTGAATCAAAATTTCCTCTTCAGGGTGATGAGTGCTTGCACAGATAATTATTTTTTTGTCCTTCATTTTATGATTTTTTTCAAAAACAGAATTCTGGTTTAATTGGAGAGAATCAAATTTGAAGGAAAAATCTCTTTTAATTTGCTTTTCGTTCACGCCAAGTTTGATAAATCTATCCAAATCTTTCATTCCCTGACAAACAATAAAATTAATTTTTGAAAAAATGTTGTCCATAAAAAAAAGTAGCCGCTTATAATTTTGAAAAGACTTCTCCGAAAGTCTTCCGTTAATTAGAAATACTTTTCTTTTTTCCCTATTCAATTGATCAATTAGATTTGGCCATATTTCTGTCTCTAATAAAAAAGTTACTTCGGGTTGCCAGTAATTTAGAAACCTCTTTACAAAAAAACTAATATCAAAAGGAAGGTATTGATGAGCAACAGAATCTCCATATAATTTTTTAATGGTTTCTGATCCTGTTTGAGTTGTACAAGTCACTAAAATTTGATGATTTGGAAACTTATTCTTTACTTCTTCAACAAATTTTCGGCTTGCTAAAACTTCCCCAACCGATACTGCATGAATGTGAATGACTTTTTTAGAATTTCTTTTATTGGTATTGAATAATGAAAGTTTTTCATAATTCCTTGAAAATTTCTCTCCAAATTTCCATGATTTGTAAATTGTTCTCAGCAAGATCACTGGCAACAGCATTAAAAAAATTAAATTATATAAACGCATCATTTAGATTTTCGTATTTGTACTATCAATAAGCAAATTGTTAAAAGTATAATTATTCACTAATGAAAGTCCTCCTAACAATTTTTCTTAAGTTTTTAAGTTTTTTGCCCTTTAAATTTCAAATGTTTCTTGGGGGATTAATTGGTAGGTTTCTTTTTGTAGTCTTAAAAAAAAGAAAGAATGTAGCTAAATGTAATCTTCAAAAATGTTTTCCACATTTTAACGAAAACGAAATTCATAAAATTTCAAAAAAAAATTTCATACGATTAGGACAGGCAATTTTTGAAATAACTAATTCCTACTTTCAATCAGATAATAAATTTAAAAAAAAGATAAAAAATATATCTAAATTTAAAGCAAAAATTGCGCTAATTAAGGATTCGAAAAACCTTCTTTTAATTCCTCATACAAGTAACATAGATTTTGTTGCAAGACTTCCTTCTTTGTTTATGGAAGTAAATGGAATGCAAAAATCTGCAAAAAATAAACTCTGGAATGAAGTAATGACAGAAGGAAGAAAAAAATTTGTTAAGGACTTATTCCTTCCTAATGAAGCAAGAAAGCTTTTAAAAGCTTTAAATAAGGGTGAAGCTGTTTTGTATGCTCCCGATCAAGACTACGGAAAAAATTCAATTTTTGTGGATTTTTTTAAACACAAAGCCTATACAGTGGTATTTCCGTCTACATTGGTAAAAAGAACGAAGTGTAAAGTTTTTCTTCTAACAGCAGCTAAAACGCGAGATGGATACTTGGCTGACCTAATAGAGTTAAATTTAAAGGGAAAAAATATTGAGGATGATCTAAGAGCAATTAATTCTGCCATAGAAGATTTTGCGCTTGAAAATATCTCAGAATATTTCTGGATTCATAGAAGATTCAAAAATAGACCTGAAGGAGAAAGAAATTTTTACCCAGATGAAGCTCTAAGCGAAAGGTGGCTATAAAGAAAAAACAATATTATCTATTAGCCTTATTCCGTTATATTTTACTGCTACTGCAACAATTGCTTTCTTCGAAGATTCAGATACTTCACATAAGTCTTCTGCGTCTAATACTTCTAGATAATCGACTTTAAAGTTATTTTGTTCTAAAAAAACAAAAGCGTTTTTTTTTAAATGAAGAATTTTTTTTGCATCAGTAATTTGATTAATTTTAGAAGCTACCTTAGAAATGCATGAATATATCTTTCCACAATTTTCTTTCTCTAACTCCGTCAAATAATTATTTCTAGAAGACATTGCAAGTCCTGATTTTTCTCTGACAGTAGGTAGGGCTAGAATTTTGGTTTCGATATCGAATCTTTTTACATAATCTTTGATTATCAATTGTTGCTGGTAATCTTTCATTCCGAACAAACAGGCATTGGGCTCTATGGTTTTTAAAAATTTATCAATAATAGTTATCACTCCATGGAAATGATTTGGTCTGTTGAGTCCACACAAAACATTTGAGAATCTAGGCTCAATGATTTTTAAATTCTCAGCGAATTTTTTCTCAGGAACAAACAAATAATCACATCCTGCATTTTCTAAAAGCTCAATATCTTGATCCAGAGTTCTTGGATAATCTGAAAAATCTTCGTTTTCACCAAATTGAAGAGGATTTACAAAAATGGAGGTAATGACTTCAGAAAAATTTTTTTTTGCATATTTCACAAGCGACAAATGTCCTTCATGAAGATTTCCCATTGTGGGGACAAGCGCATGAGGCTGTTTAAACCGGTGAGACTTGATCTCTTCGCTTGAGTAAAAAATCTCCATTGTTAAGGACTAGAATGAGTGTTCTGAGGATGGAAATTCTTTATTTTTTACCTCAGAAACATATTTTTGAAACGCTTCAAAAATTGAATTGGAATCTTTCATAAAATTTTTTACAAATTTAGGTTGCTTTTCCCATGAATAAGCTCCAATGGTGTCGTAACAAACCATTATCTGACCATCCGTTGCTGAGCCGGCACCAATTCCTATCGTAGGTACACTCAATGATTGTGAGATCTCCTCAGCTAAAACAGCAGGCACGCACTCTAATAAAATTATTTCTGCTCCAGCTCCTTCAAGTTGTTTGGCTTCTGACAAAATTCTGTCTTTATCTTTTAAATCTCTTCCTTGGACATAGTAGCCTCCCAATCTATTGATTGCTTGAGGAGTAAGTCCTAAATGAGCACAAACAGGTATTCCTCTTTCTGATAAAAGCTCGGTTGTTTTTAAGATCCACTCCCCTCCCTCAACTTTTATGGAATTAGCTCCAGCTTGCATCAAGCGCATGGCATTGTCATAAGCAAGCTTTTCTGTTGCATAGCTCATAAATGGCATATCAGCCATTATATGACTTCTGTCATTTCCTCTCTTTACGCATCTAAGATGATAAAGTAAATCTTCCATCGATACAGGAATCGTTGAATCATGTCCTTGGACAACCATTCCAAGACTGTCTCCAACTAAAATTAATTCGACTCCAGCCTTAGACATTAGTTTTGTCAAAGATGCATCGTAAGCAGTTAAGCAAGCAAACTTTGTACCTTGTTTTTTGTGAGTTCTAAAATCTTCTATTGTAAAGCTCATGTTCAGTCTTTAGTTATGAATTCTGAAATCTTTCTGCATATTAAATCTTTTTTTTCCATTGGAAAAAAGTGGCTTCCATTTATCTCTTCGAAGATGAAGTTAGGATTTTTCATCAAGACTTTTTTAACCTCTGAAGAAAAGGTAGATCCATTTGATGCAAAAGGAAGGTAAGTTATATTTTTTAATTTAGTCACGAATTTTGTTCTAGCTGCATAGGAAACTGCAAAAGTTTTTGCTTCCCACTCAGGAAGGCAACTTAATCTAACTTTATCGTCTAAGATTTTAGTACCTCCGTTTATGTAAGCTTTTAAAAATTCTTCTGGCCAATCTTTAAATGCACCTCTATTGGAATAGTGATTAAAAATTTCATCTCTATCGGAAAATTCAAATCGTCTTTTTTTTGCATTGTTGATCATCTCAGATGCTCTGTTTTTTTTAAATGAGCTCAACAAGGAAATAAAAAATTTATTTGAAATGTTAAAAAAGGGTATTTGATATTTAAAACTTTGAGGTTGAAGTACTGGGTCAATTAATACGGTTTTTTTTATCTCTTTCGCAAAATCATAAGAAATTCTAGAAGCGACGACACCCCCCATTGAATGACCCATTACAATGTTTTCAGACATCTTAAAGAAACGAACAAAATTTCTAGCGTCTTCAAAAAAAGTTTCCCAAGAAATTAAATCTGAGGGCTTTGCTGAGGCTTTAGAAAGTCCATGACCTCTTTGGTCTAATGCAAAAATTGAGTATTCATGATGAAGAAGTTGATTTAGTTTTTCATAAAATGGAATGTAAGTTTCAGCGTTAAATCCAGTAGCATGAAAAAAGAAGATGTTTTTATCTTCTTCAAGACCTTTCGAATGAATATACGAAAAAGAATTATTCTCAATTTCAATTTCTTTTCTTTTTATCATTTCCATTGATAAAATTTAAACGGTGCAGGATATAAAAGGATTTTTAAGCATAAAGGAAGCTCAAAAATTACAAGAATTATTTCAAAATGTCTACCATCTAGGTGCGGTAGTCGAAATTGGGACTTACTGTGGAAAATCAGCAATAAATTTTGCTGAGATTGCTGATGAAGTTGGAGGTATAATTTATACAATTGATCATCATTCTGGGTCAGAAGAACATCAACTTGGGGAAGAATATCATGATGAGGACTTGTATGATGAAAGGCTAGGTAAGTTCAACACTCTTCCCGAATTTTTAAGAAATCTGACTTTTTCAAAGAAAGGAAAATATATTATTCCAATTTTAGAAGAGTCAAAAAACGCTGCAGAGACTTTTTTTGAAAAAATATGCTTGTTATTCATTGACGGTGGCCACTCAAAAAAGGCTGCACTAGAAGATTACGAATCCTGGAAAGGAAAAATTTCACCTGGTGGTTTTTTAGTCATTCATGACGTTTTTCCTAACCCGGCTGATGGTGGGCGACCACCCTTTGAAATTTATACTTTGGCAAAAGAGTCAAGCGAGTTTGAAGATCTGGGAATTTATGAAACCTTAGGTATTCTCAAGAAAAATTAGGTTAAAAATTAAAAAAGTTAGACGACGGACTAAATCTATTTATCGAATTTCCAGCAAGAATTGCAGCAGCCATCGTCCAGCTGGGTTTTTCAACTGGCCAGAATTTTTTATCTTTGAAGACGTATCCAGTCCACAAAAGTCCATCTTCATCAATTAAATTGAAAGTATTTTGCAGAAGCTCTTTTGCTTTTTCATCAAGATTCAATCTAGAAAGAGCCAAAACAAGTTCTGCTGATTCAGCTGCAGTTACCCACGGTTCCTCTTTGACACATTTACATCCCAGTCCTTCAACTACAAATTCGTCCCATCTTTCATTAAGGCATTTCAATGAATCTTTTTCATTTAAAACTCCAGCTAAAATTGGGTAATACCAATCCATACTATAACGAGACTTGCTCTCCCAATTTCTGTCAAATCTTTGTGGTTTTTTTTGTATACAATCTTTTAATGAATTGATTTGTTTCTGCGAAACTCTATCGGATAGTTTTAATTCCTTGGCTATTTTCTTGTAGCAAATAAGACTCATGTATATAGACGAACACCCCGTTTTCAAAGAATCATCAAGCCAATCTGCTGAGTCTTTAGCCCAAAAAAAATCGCCATGTTCTGTCTGCCCAGACAGAGTAAACTCAATTGCTTTGTCTAGTGTAGGCCAAAAATCTTCGAGAAAATCTTTATCTAAAAAATTAAGGTAATGGTGCCACATTCCAACTGCAATATATGAGCTAAAGTTTGTTTCTTTAAGAAAGTTCTCTTCTGCTGAATAATAAGAAGAGAGCCAAGAGCCATCAGATTCTTGATTATTTTTTAGCCATCTATAAGCCATCTTCGACTCTTCTTCATAACCAAGAACATCTAAACCCATCGCAGATTCAATGTGATCCCATGGATCAAGTTTAGAGTTGGGCTCCCACCTTATCCCTCCATTTGAATCCTGACAGGAAAGAATATACCTAGCAAAAGTAAGATAAGTATTTTTTTCAAAGATGCTTTTGGAATTATTTTTTTTTGAAATATGCAACGACACTTTTTGCTATGAAAGGTTGAAGGATGAATTCTAACACCCTTGTCAATAACGGTTTCTTCATCATATCCCAAACCAGAAACTGATGATATTTTTTAATTATCCAAGATTCTTCTTTTGTATCCCAAAATAAACATTGCAACCACCAATAAGGTGAATGAAGTGCATGATTCCAGTGTCTTTTTTTAAAAATAAATCCTCTTCTTGTTATAGAACTTTTGAAATCGGAGTATTTAAAAATTCTTACATGACCACCTGGCATTTCTTGATAAGCTTTGCTAAGTTTCCAACAAACCCATTCTGGAAAAAATTTCGGAACACTTGCTGAAAAAATTCCACCAGGTTTCAAGATTCGATTTATCTCTTCAATGACTTCTTCAAACTCAATAATATGCTCCAAAACCTCTGAACAAATCACGTAGTCAAAAGAACTATCTCCAAAAGGGAGTCTTCTTGCATCTGTAACACCAAACGCACAGCTTTTTTCTAACGAATTTTCATCAAAATCTTTAAAATTCTCTTTTGCTTTCAAAACATCATCTTGACTCATATCAAATCCAAAGACATCTACATCTGCATACATGTATGCTCCAAAACAATGTCTTCCTTGGCCGCAACCTAAGTCAAGAACTTTGGAACCTTTTTTTGGATTTATATATTCAATATCAATTGTTTGCATACTTAAAGTTCTCTATTTCTTTCTGATATATTTTTTCTAATTTCTCTGCAATCACTTTCCATGAAAACTTTGAATTTACTCTTTTCAATGCTTTGGCAATTAAATTATCTGAAATATCTGGAGAAGATAATAGTAGTTTTATGGAATTAAAAATTTCTTCAGAATCCTTAGGGGGAATTATTATCCCTGCGTCTTTTATTACTTCTGGTAAGGCTCCTCCAGAACTTGAAACTAATGGAATCCCGCATGCCATCGCTTCTATTGCCGCGAATCCAAATCCTTCATAAAGTGAAGGCACTACAGCAATTTCAGATTCACAATAGGTTTTTCTTAAATCATCTTGATTTAAATTAGAAAAAAACTTAATTCGTTCATTAAGATTGAGCTTGCTTATGAGACGTTCTGTGTGTCCTCCCCTTTTTTGTTCACCTATGACTGATAAAGAAATATTAGGATAAGTTTGAACTAACTTTGCTATTGCTTTGAGAAGATAATCAAGTCCTTTGAGAGGGACGTCTGCGCTTGCAACAGTTACAATCCTTTGTTTGATCTTAGGTATTTTCGGATCTGGGTAAAATACATTAAGGTCAATACCGTTCATTACTCTTTCCATCTTGGCCTCATCTACTTTAAATTCATTTTTAATGTCTAGGATTGAAGATCTTGAAGGAACAACAATTTTGTTCAATCTTTTAGCTACAAATTTCTGCATAACTAAAAATGAATGCCACCTTCTCATTAACAACTTGAGAAAAATATCTTTTGTGCTGTTCAATTGATAACTGAGATCCTTAGAAATTGGATGATGAATTGTTGTCACTAAAGGCTTTCTTTTTTGAAAAAAAAGTAATTCATAAGCAAGGCTTTGGTTGTCATGAATGATATCGTAAGAATTTAAATTTTCCTTGAGAATTTTTTTTATTCGTTTTCCAAATGTATATGGTTCGGGAAAGCCGCCAGAATTAATGCTCGCCCATTCAAAAAGGTTAATCGGATTTAATAATTTTTTTAATTGAACGTCGTAAAACTTACTTTTTTTTTCATAAAGTCCCAGACTAGGTATTTTTATCAATTTTATTTCTGGATCCAATTCAGGATAAGGAGGGCCCGAAAAGACATCTACTTCGTGACCTAAGTCATGCAGAGCCCTAGAGAGATACTTTACATAGATACCTTGTCCACCTGAAAAAGGCTTACTTCTGTAGCTAAGAAAAGCAATTTTAAGTTTTTTCAAGTTAATCCTTTTTAATCAACCAGTGTGTGCCATTCTGGAAAAGAAGATCTTTTTCCTCTAACTTGATCGAAATAGTTTTTTTGTAGTACCTCAGTAACTTTTCCTCTTTTTCCTGAACCAATTTTTAAATTGTTTACTTGAGTTATTGGTACGACTTCTGCAGCGGTGCCTGTAAAAAAAAGCTCATCAGAAGACGTAATATCTGTTTCTGATAAATCTTTGACATTCACTCTCATGCCTAATTCTTCTGCTAGAGAAATTATTGCTTTCCTTGTAATTCCATCTAAAGATGCATCTAAACTTGGAGTAAAAAGTTCATCATTTTTTACTGCAAAAAGATTTTCTCCAGAGCCCTCTGAAATATAATTTTCAGTATCCAACAACAAAGCTTCATCGTATCCTTCTTTGAGAGCTTCCTTAAGAGCCATCATTGATTTGACGTAATTTCCATTAACTTTTGACCTAGAAACTAAGTTTCCCCTTTCTCTTTTATAAGAGGATATCTTCACTTTAATGCCCTTTTCAAAGACCTCAGGAGCCATATAGCTTGGCCACTCCCAAGCAGCGACAATTGTGTGAACTTTCAGATCGTCTGCCCTAAGGCCTAAACTTCCGGAACCATAAAAACACATTGGTCTAATGTAAGCCTCTTTGAGTTTATTAATTTTTACGATTTCTACTTGAGCCTTATTTATTTCATCAATTGAATAGGGAATCTCTAAATCAACAGCATGCGCAGAAGAAAATAACCTCTCTGTATGATCATTTAGTCTAAATATTTTTGTGCCTTCTGGTGTTTCGTAAGCTCTTACACCTTCGAAAACTCCAAGACCATAGTGAAGAGTATGAGTTAAAACGTGAACATTGGCTTCATTTGAGTGGACAATCTTTCCGTCAAACCAAATAAACCCCTTTTTTTCTTCCAAACTTGTCATAATAAAAAAAAATTCATTATAAAGTGGATAAGCCAATATGAAAGTTAATTCTGAAATTTTCCGTGCATATGATATTAGAGGGATTGCAGGAAAAGAGTTAACTGAAGAAGGAATTTTTTACATTGGAAAAGCTATTGGCACCCTTATTTTGTCTGAGGGAAGAAAATCTCTTTTGACTGCCAGAGATGGCAGAATTTCTGGCCCAAGTCTTTTAAGAAGTTTTCAAGAAGGAGTTTTAGCCTCAGGGTGCAATGTAACTGATTTAGGTCTTGTACCCACTCCTCTCTTGTACTTCGCAACTTTTAAAACAAAAATCCCAGACGGAGTGATGCTCACAGGGAGTCATAATCCGAAAAACTACAACGGCTTGAAAATAGTAATCAATAAAAAATCAATGACTGGTCAGAAGATAGAGGAAATAAAAAATATGATTTCAAATGATAACTATTTCAATGGTTCTGGCGAGATGAACAACTTAGAAATTAAAAAGAACTATCTCATGGAGATGCAAGAAAAGATAAGGTTAAACTCAAAATTAAAAGTTTGCTTAGACTGCGGAAATGGAGTGGGAGGATTAGTCGCACCTGATGCTTTTAAAATCTTGGGAATTAATTTAATTGAAATGTTCTCAAATGTTGATGGAGAATTTCCAAATCACCATCCTGACCCAAGTAATCTAGAAAACTTAAAAGATTTACAAAATAAAGTTCTCGAAACAAATTCTGATCTAGGTATTGCTCTTGATGGTGATGGAGACAGAGTGGGTCTTGTTGATAACAAGGGAGAAGTCATTTTTCCAGACACATATATGATGCTTTTGGCGGAGGATGTATTAGAAAAAAATCAGAGTGGAAGTATTGTTTATGATGTCAAGTGCTCAAATAACCTAAAAAATGTAATTTTGAATTCAAATGGAACTCCAGTTGTTTCTCGAACGGGTCATTCATATATAAAATCAAAAATTATCGAGGAAAATGCCTTGCTTGGTGGAGAAATGAGTGGTCACATTTTCTTCAATGATGATTGGTATGGTTTTGATGACGGAATTTATTCTGCACTTAGATTGATAGAAATCTTATCAAAGAGAAAATCATCTCCTCATCAAATTTTTGGTAAATATCCAAAAAATTACTCTACTCCTGAAATAAATATTCCAATATCAGATAAAAGAAAATTTGAAATTATTGACAGTCTGAAACCCATTGTGAATAAAAATGAATACAAATTAGTAGATATTGATGGAATTAGACTTGAAAAAGAAAATTGTTGGGGCTTGATAAGAGCATCAAATACTTCGCCTAATCTGGTTCTTCGTTTTGAAGGAAAATCCGAGCAAGATTTGAACGAAATAAAAAATTATTTCAAAGAAATTTTGTCTAAAATAGATAAACAAAAAAATATTTTTTTTGATGAGTATTTCTAAAAAAAATGCAGTTAATATCTCCAAGGTTTTAACTGAAGCTCTACCTTACATAAGAAAATTCAACAACAAAATTGTTGTAATTAAATATGGAGGAAATGCAATGGAAAACAAATCTTTGCAGAAAAACTTCGCAAGAGATTTGGTTTTAATGAAAACCGTTGGAATAAATCCAGTACTTATTCACGGTGGAGGACCTCAAATAAATCTTGAACTTAGTAAAAACAATATCTCTTTCGAATTCAAAAATGGAATTAGAAAGACTTCTTTGGAAATGATGAATATTGTTCAAAAAGTGCTTGATAACAGAGTAAATAAACATATTTCTGACTTGATAAATATTTGGGGAGGAAAAACAACTAGATTAGTTGGAGCAAAAAATTCACCTATCAATGCTGTAAAAGATACCAACAAAAGTTTGGGACAGGTGGGATTAATTAGAAAAATTGACAAGAAAAAAATTCTATCCTCTTTTAGATTGGGAAAAATACCAATCATTTCTCCGGTTGGATGGACCTCAAAAAAAATTCCATTAAATATAAACGCCGATTTTGTTGCTTGTTCTGTTGCAGCCTCTCTAAAGGCTGAAAAGATAATTCTTCTAACGGACGTTTCTGGCGTTAAAGATCTGCATGGAAAAAAAATATCTACAATGAACCTTAAGCAAGCAAAAAAGATATTAAGAGACAAAAAAAATATTAAAGGAGGAATGTATCCAAAATTGACAGGAGCAATAGATTGTCTTGAAAAAGGTGTAAAAAATGCGCATATTGTTGACGGTAGAGTGCCTCATTCAGTATTGATTGAACTCTTAACAGACAAAGGTGTTGGTACTTGGATAAGTAGATAGATGGAGAATAAGAAACAAAGAAAGTTAATCATCATGCAATCTCTGGCAGGTATGTTAGAAGAAAGAGAGCTTATGAAAATAACAACTGCTGAATTAGCTAAAAGATCAGAAATTACTGAAGCAGCAATTTATAAGCATTTTCCAAGTAAGAGAAAGATTTTTGAAGAATTGGTGGTTTTTTTTGAAGAAAGTATTTTCTCAAGAATAAACGGCATCAAAGAAGAAACAAAGGCTGATGAATTTCCTGGCCAGCTAATTTCTCTAATTCTTAAATTTTGTGAAATGAATAAAGGTTTTTCTAGAATCCTAACCAGAGAAGTTTTTACTGTAGATGAAGCGAAGATTAGTGACAAAGTTTCAAATTGCTTTGAAAAAATATCCGTTGAAATCAGACAATCATTACAAGATTATGAGAGAACAACAAAGAAAAAACTTAATCTCAACTTATCAAGCACTTGTGACTTACTCATTTCTTGTTTGGAGGGTCAAATTCAGTCTTTTGTAAGAAGTAAATTCAAAAAAGATCTTAGCTCTGAGTGGCAAGAACAGTGGATATTTTTAAAAAAGTCGATCTACCCTAGTTGAGAAACAACTCAAACTTTATATTCTTATCCTCAGGCTTTGCTAGCTTTCCAGTCTCCAAATTTATTTTTCTAGCGATTAGACCAGCAGGTTTTTTGAACTTTCCTATTGGGATTTCATTGATGATTTGTTTTTTATAATCCATCCAAATTGGTAAAGAAGTTGTGCTGCCAAATTCCTTGTCGCCTAAACTTGAGGGGTTATCGTAACCAAACCAGACTGTGGTTAATATATTTTGATTAAAACCTGTAAACCAAGTACTTTCCGCGTCGTTTGAGGTGCCTGTTTTTCCAGCAAAATCCTTTCTTCCCAATTGTTGGATTTTCCTGCCAGTCCCTCTCGTAGCTGCTTCTTTTAAAATATCGTTGACCATGAATGCAATCCTTGGATCTACGATGAATTCTTCTTTTTCAATAAAATCTTTACCAAACCACTGAGATAAATAATCCCCAATTTTTGATTTTTTTTTCTTGGAAAAATTTATTTCATCTCCATTTGGTAAAACTATTTTATCAATAAAGTAAGATGTAATTTTTTTTCCTCCGTTAGCAAAGATGGAGAACATTTCGGCATTTTTAAGAGGACTTGCCCCATAAGATCCCAAGGCAAGTGATAAATCATTTGGAAGTTCTTCTTTAAAAAAACCATACTTCTCCAAAGAATTTTTTGCACTTTTGATAGACACTTCTTGAAGAAGTTTTATGCTTACAATATTTCGAGATTGAACAAGGGCTTCGCGCAGTCTTGTTGGTCCGTAAAACTTCCCACTAGCATTTCTTGGTCTCCAAATTTCTTCTAAATTTTTGTCTTCAAAAACTAAAGGGGAATCAATAATTATTGAAGCTGGATTAAAACCATTTTCAAAGGCAGCAGCATATAAGAACGGTTTAAAATTTGAGCCTAACTGAGGTTTTGCCTGGAAGGCACGGTTGAACTGACTATTTTTGAAATTATATCCCCCAACTAAGGCTAATACTTCTCCATTAGAGGGATTAATACTGACTAACGCAGACTGAACTTCTGGATGTACTGCTATAGATTTTAAGCCCTTTAGACCTTCTTCTTTTGACGTCCAAATGAGATCTCCACTTTTAAAAAAATCAGAAAAATCTTCTAATTTGCTATCTTTTCGATTTTCGTTAATTCTTGGTCTTATTGAATTTTTCAATTTGCTAATGAGAATATTTTCTATTTGGCCCTCCTTATTCAAAGCCAACATTCTCTTTTCTTGAACTGAAATTATTATTGCTGGCTCAAAGGTTTTAAATTTCGTTTGTTTTTCTAGAAATCTCATTGCCTTTGAAAAAGGGTTTTTTGCGTCCAATTCAATCCCAAATTCATCCAAATATATCGAAGGATCATAAGAAAATGCATAGAAAAATTCAGACCTATTTTCAAAACTACTTGGAAGCAAATCTATGTGGTTTTCAGGTTTCTGGAAGCCATGTCTTTTTTCATAGTCCTCTATCCCTTTTTCAACTGCCATCCTTGCTGAGGCTTGATACTTTGAATTAATAGTCGAATAAACTTTATAACCATCCTTATAAGCAGATAGCCCATAATTTTGAATAATGTATTTTCTTATTTCTTCAGCTAAATAGTCGGCTTCTACTTCTGGAGTGATTCCAGTAAATGAAGCAGTAATTGGTGCACTAGAGGCTGTTTCATATTGCTGTTGATCAATGAAGTCTAGAGCTAGCATCCTTCTCAAAACATAGTTCCTTCTAATGATTGCTTTTCTGGGATTTGCAAGAGGATTAATTTTTGAGGGGGATTTTGGAAGAGCTGCTATCATCGCAAATTGGGAAAGTGTTAAATCTTCAAGTTTTCTATCGTAGTAAATTTCTGCTGCAGCTTTAATGCCGTAAGCTCTATTTCCTAAAAAAATTTGATTCACATACAATTCAAATATCTCCTCTTTTGAAAATGAGAAGTCTATTTTCAGAGCAGTAAAAATTTCTTTTAATTTCCTTTCAAAAGTTCTCTCTTTAGTTAGAACATAATTTCTTGCAACTTGCATGGTGATAGTTCCACCGCCACTGACAATTTCTCCCTCACGTAAAAATTGATAAGCGGCTCTTATCAAACTGAATAAATCAACGCCTGTATGATTAAAATAATCACTGTCTTCGGCAGCTAAAAATGCTTTTACAAAAGTATCTGGTATTTCTTCAAATTTTAATTTTGTTCTATGTATCTCTCCGAACTCGCCAATCAATTTTTCATCTTTTGTAAAAATTTTTAGAGGTACTTGAAGTTCTACTGATGAAACTTCTTCGGATGAAGGGATTTCAGGAGCAAAATATAAAAATATTCCCAAGGAAATTTGAATTGGTAGCAAAATTACTACTATCAATAAGTAAAAGAGTCTGGATTTAAATAGTTTAATCATCTTTTCAGGTAAACTTATCAGAATATTTTAGTCTAAGAGATTAGTTTATGAAGATTTTTTTAATCGGCCCAATGGGTTCAGGCAAATCTACAATTGGAAAAGTTTTGTCAGAAAGGTTGGAATACGATTTTTATGATACTGATAAATTGGTTGAAAAAGTTGTAGGAAAAAAAATAAAAGAAATTTTTGAACAAAATGGTGAGCAATATTTTCGCTTAAAAGAATCGGAAGAATTAGATAAAACTAGAAAACTTAAAAATGCAGTAATCGCTACTGGAGGTGGAATAATCGAAAATGAAAAAAATCGATTATTTTTAAAAGAAGAAAAAAAAGTCATTTTTTTAGACTCTTCAATAGAGAGGCAATACGATAGAACAAAAGAAAGTCAAAAACGTCCATTGCTCAATAATGGAGATAGCATGAAAATCTTAAAAGAACTATATCAAAAAAGACTGAGTTTTTATCAGGAAGTGTCAAAATTAAAAATTTCTATGGACAATTTAACCGAAGGAAAAATTTTTGAAAAGATTCTTGATTTTTTAGATTAATGAAAACTATTAAAGTAAAAACAAATTCAAAAAACTACGATATAAAAGTTGGTAACGATCTTCTTGAGTCTATACCAATTTCAAAACTGGTTTCTGGTAAGGATGTTCTCTTGATTATAGACAACAAAATTCCTGAACTTTTAATAAACAAATTCAAAAAAAATTTAAAAAAGTCATCAGCAAAAAAAATCTCTTTAATAAAAATTAGAGCGGCTGAAGGAAATAAAAATGTGTCTTACATCATGAAGATATATGACTATTTAATAAAAAATAATTACTCTAGAGATTGTATTGTTTTTGGTTTCGGTGGAGGAATTACCTGTGATATCACTGGTTTTGTTGCATCAACGTTTTTGAGAGGAGTTGATTTTGTTTTGATTCCCACTACTTTGTTATCTCAAGTAGATGCAAGTATCGGCGGGAAGACAGGAGTGAATCATCTAGGGTTAAAAAATATGATTGGAACTTTTAACCAACCAAGCCAAGTAATAATTGATACAAGATTTCTGAAAAGTTTGTCGAAGTTAGAAATCCAATGCGGTCTTATGGAAATAATCAAGCATGGGCTCATTTCAGATAAAAAGTTTTTTGATTGGCTTGAAAAAAACCTTCAACAGATTTTAGCTCTAAGACCTCAGGAATTAGAAAAAGCTATAAAAAGATCAATTGAAATTAAAGCAGATGTGGTATCAAAGGATGAAAAGGAAGAAGGCTTGCGAGCTATTTTAAATTTCGGTCACACTTTTGGACATGCATTGGAAACTATAGGAAATAATAAACTCTATAATCATGGCGAAGCGGTGGCTTTGGGAATGCTTGCAGCAACAAAACTTTCTGAAAAAAGCCTAAACTTAAATGAGAACACTTTTGAGAGGATATATTCCCTCATTGAAAAAACTGGCATTAGCACAAGACTCAAGAAAAAAATTAGTCCCAAAAAATTAATTACATTAATGCAATCGGACAAAAAAAAGAAAAATAGCTCTCTTAAATTCATTTTACTGGAAGAAATTGGTAAAGCTCGAATAAAAACTATAAGCAGTGACTCGTATATAGAAAATGCTATAAAAAATAGCTTATTTTATTAGAAAAAGTTATATGCACTACTTTTGTGCAAAAATAAGCAATTTATTCAGATAAACTAAACTTCCTTTGTATGGGGGGCATATCACATGCCTTAAAAGTGACGCATTGTCCATGCGTTAAAAAGGGCATGTTACTAAAAGAGATGTAGGTAATGTGTGCTAAAAAAAACATTAAAAATTTAGAAATCAGACCTGATAAAAAGGGTTTATATGATCCAGAATTTGAGAAAGATTCCTGTGGAGTCGGGCTAGTAGCTAATATAAAAGGCATTCAATCTAGAGAGATTATGGATGATGCCTACATCATAAATTCCAGAATGGATCATAGAGGTGGTTGTGGTTTTGAGGAAAATACAGGAGATGGTGCTGGTATTCTTGTTGCTCTTCCTCATGAATTTTTCAAATTAGAATCCAAAAAATTAAAAATAAATCTACCTAATAAAGGAGACTACGCTGTCGGAAATGTTTTTTTTCCTCAAAAGAAATCTGAAAGAGAATTTTGCAAAAAAATAATTGAGAATGTTTTAAAAAAAGAAAAACTAGAATTATTAGGTTGGAGAAAAGTTCCAATAAATATTAGTAAAGCAGATGTAGGCCCAGCTGCTTTAGATTGTAAGCCTTCAATCGAACAGATTATTATCAAATCGCCAAAAAAAATTGATCAAAATGATTTCGAAAGGAAACTGTATTTAGTTAGAAAAATATTTACAAAACAACTAAGACAAGAAAGTGATCTTACTCAAGCACTGATGTTTTATGTATGCAGCTTATCCTCTAGGCTGATTGTTTATAAAGGGATGCTCACACCCTCCCAACTTTTTCCCTTCTTTCCTGATCTAGAAAACAAGTCTTTTGAAACGCACCTTGCTATGGTTCATTCAAGATTTAGTACTAACACTTTTCCTTCGTGGGACAGGGCTCAACCTTGCAGATACATGTGCCATAACGGAGAAATTAATACTCTCAAAGGAAATATGAACTTGATGCAATCTAGACAAGGAAAGGCATCCAGTGATTTATACAAAGATAAAATTAAAAAGCTATTTCCAATAGCTGAACCAGATTGTTCCGACTCAGGAAGTTTTGATAATGTCCTAGAGCTTCTTATTCTCAGTGGTAGAGAACTTCCAGAGGCAGTGATGATGATGATTCCAGAAGCTTGGCAGAATGATCAAAATATGTCGAAAGCAAAAAAAGACTTTTATCAGTATGCGTCTTCCCTGATGGAACCTTGGGATGGTCCAGCCTCTATAGTTTTCACCGACGGAACACAAGTTGGAGCAGTTTTAGATCGAAATGGTCTCAGACCTAGTAGATTTTATGTTACGAATGATGACAAAGTCATCATGGCATCCGAAGTTGGTGTTTTAGAGGTTGCTCCAGATACGGTTGTTAGAAAGGGTAGATTGCAGCCGGGTAAGATGTTTCTCATCGATTTTGATAAAGGTAAATTAATTTCCGATGAAGAAATAAAAAAAGAAGTTGCGAATCAGCATCCCTATGGAGAATGGAATAAAAATCAAATAATTGAATTAAGAGATTTACCCGAAAGTCCTAAGAAAAAATTAGTATCAGATTTAATCCCTAAAATGAAAGCCTTTGGGTATACCACTGAAACTCTAGAATTCATGTTGCTTCCCTTAGTTACAGAACTGAGAGATCCTCTGGGATCTATGGGAAATGATGCTGCTCTGGCTTGTTTATCTGATAAACCCAGAATGATTTATGATTACTTTAAACAACTTTTTGCACAAATTACCAACCCTCCAATAGATTCAATTCGAGAAGAAATTATTATGTCTTTGGAGTGCTTGATTGGTCCTGAGGGCAACCTTCTTTCTACAGATGAGAATAATGTTAAAAGATTAAGGCTTGAACATCCTATTCTCTCTAATGATGAATTGGAAAAAATAAAATCTATAAAGACTAAGGGATATAAATCTAAAACCCTAGATATAACTTACAAAAAAACTTCAGGAAAAAAAGGAATTACAAAGGCCTTGGATAGAATTTGTAGAGAATCCCTAGAAGCAATTAATGAAGGATTTTCTTTTATTATTCTTTCCGATAAAGGTATTACCTCTGAAAAATTGGCCCTAAGTACCCTTCTTGCATGCTCCACAGTTCATAATTTTTTAGTTAAAAAAGAGAAAAGAACTCAAATAGGTATCGTTTTAGAATCTGGAGAAGCTAGAGAGGTCCATCATCATTGCCTGCTTATAGGTTATGGAGCGGATGCAATTAATCCATATTTAGCTTTTGCTGTATTAGAGAAATCTCTAGAAGATGGAGCTCTTATAGATGAAAATCTCAAAAATTCTTCCGATCTTGTAAAAGCTTATAAAAAAGGAGTAGCCAAGGGAATGTTGAAGGTCATGGCAAAAATGGGAATTTCAACTTTACAATCTTATAAGGGAGCACAAATCTTTGAAGCTGTAGGACTTTCAGATGAAATAATTGAAAAATCCTTTCCTGGAACTCCAAGTAGAGTACAAGGCGTAACCTTTGACATTTTATCCGAAGAAATGGAAAGACGTCATTTGATGGGTTTTCCTGAAAATCTTGAGAACAATGTTGCCTCTTTACCTAATCCTGGAGATTTTCACTGGAGAAATGGTGGGGACTCTCATATGTGGGATCCAAAATCTATTTCAGCTCTACAAATCGCAGCAAGAAATAATGATGAATCGGCGTATTGGAACTTCTCAAATCATGCCAATGAAGAAACTACAAAAAATAGTACTTTGAGAGGGTTAATGAAGTTTAAATTCTCTAAAAATCCTATCCCTCTGGAAAAGGTAGAGCCCGAAAAAGAAATTGTGAAAAGATTTGCTACAGGCGCCATGTCACTTGGATCAATTTCAACCGAAGCTCATGAATCTTTAGCACTTGCCATGAATAAATTGGGCGGAAAATCGAATACTGGGGAAGGTGGAGAAGATCCAATAAGATTTAAACCTCTTGATGATGGAAGTTCTAAGAGATCTGCAATAAAACAAGTGGCATCAGGCAGGTTTGGTGTCACGATGTGGTATTTAACAAACGCTGATGAACTGCAAATTAAAATAGCTCAAGGTGCAAAGCCAGGTGAAGGTGGGGAACTGCCTGGAACAAAGGTTGATAAATACATAGCTAAAATTAGGCATTCAACTCCAGGAGTCGGATTGATAAGTCCTCCTCCTCATCATGATATTTATTCAATCGAAGATATTGCTCAGCTGATACATGATTTAAAGAACGCTAACCGTAGCTCAAGAATAAGCGTAAAACTAGTTTCTGAAATTGGTGTAGGAACCATTGCTGCTGGAGTGGTGAAAGCAAAAACAGATCACTTAGTCATTGCAGGGCATGATGGTGGTACAGGAGCTTCACCTCTTACGTCAATCAAACATGCTGGTCTTCCATGGGAGCTAGGAATAGCTGAAACTCATCAAACCTTGGTCATGAATAACTTAAGATCTAGAGTTGTTTTACAGACTGACGGTCAACTTAAAACAGGACGAGATGTAGCTATCGCAGCCATATTGGGTGCAGAGGAATTTGGTTTTTCTACAGCTCCCCTTGTAACCTTAGGTTGTATTATGATGAGAAAATGTCATTTAAATACTTGTCCTGTAGGAATTGCAACGCAAGATAAAGAACTCAGAAAGAAATTTAAAGGTAGTCCAGAAAATGTCGTAAATTACCTTTTTATGGTTGCCAAAGAATTAAGAATGATTATGGCAAATCTTGGTATAAGTAAACTAGATGATTTGATTGGCAGAGTCGACCTTCTAGAGATGGATAAAGCGATAGATCACTGGAAAAGAGATGGGTTGGACCTTTCTAAGATTCTCTCTCCTGCCGAAATAATTTATAAAGACACTGAAGTCTTCAATACTCAGAAGCAAAATCATAACCTAGAAAAATCTCTTGATATCAAGTTACTCAGAAAAATTAAAACACATATCAAAACAAAAAAAAGAACTGTTATAGATTCCAAAATTGGTAACACCAACCGAGTTTTCGGAACTATTATTTCTAATGAGGTAGCTAAATTATGGGGTGCCGCAGGCTTACCTAACGATACATTAAGATTTAACCTTAAGGGATCTGCAGGGCAAAGTTTTGGAGCTTGGGCAACCAAAGGGATGACTCTTTCTTTAGAAGGAGATGCAAATGATTATGTAGGCAAAGGTTTGTCAGGAGGTAAATTAGTCATTTATCCTCCTGCTGAAAGTAATTTTGTTCCAAATGAAAATATAATTTTAGGTAATGTTGCGCTTTATGGAGCAACTGACGGTGAGGCTTATTTTAGGGGAATAGCCGCGGAAAGATTTTGTGTGAGGAACAGTGGCGCTAAAGTAGTTGTCGAAGGGATTGGAGATCATGGCTGCGAATACATGACAGGTGGAAGAGCTGTAATATTAGGCCCTACTGGAAGAAATTTTGGTGCTGGAATGAGTGGTGGCATAGCTTACGTTTACGATCCAAAAAATAATTTCAAAAGGAATTGCAACATGAGCACCTTTGATTTAGAAAAACTTGTTATAAATGAAGACAAAGAAGAATTAAAAACCCTCATTGTCAATCATCATAGATATACTAAGTCTGATGTTGCTAAAAAGATTTTGTCTAATTGGGATAAAGAATTGTCAAATTTTAAGAAAGTCATGCCAATAGATTTCAAAAGAGTACTGATGGAAACAAAAAACCAGAAATTAAAAGCAAGCTAATGGGAAAAGTAACAGGGTTTAAAGAATTCAACAGAGAGGTTGAACCTTATCGAAGTCCGAAGAAAAGAGTTTTGGATTTCAAGGAAATATACACTGAACACGATGAGTCTTTGTTGAATACTCAAGCATCGAGATGCATGAATTGTGGAGTTCCTTTTTGCCAATCTGGAGAAGGTTGTCCTGTATATAATTTGATTCCTGAATGGAACGATCTGGTTTATAACGAAAAGTGGGAAGAAGCTTTTGCAAGACTTTTAAAAACCAATAATTTTCCAGAAGTAACTGGTAGAGTTTGCCCTGCTGTATGTGAAGGAGCTTGTGTATTGGGTATTACTGAAACTCCAGTCACAATTAAAAATCTAGAATTTGCAATTGCCGACAAAGGAATAGAATCGGGTTGGATAAAGCCAATAATTCCCAAGAAGAGAACCAATAAGAAAATAGCTATCATTGGTTCGGGTCCCGCAGGCCTATCAGCCGCTCAACAACTCAATAGCGTTGGTCATTCGATAAATGTTTACGAAAGAGCAGATAGAATTGGTGGTCTCATGATGTACGGAATTCCAAATATGAAGCTTGATAAATCCATTATTGATATGAGGGTGGATATCATGGAAGAAGAAGGAATAAAGTTCCATACTAATTGTGATGTCGGGGGCAAAGGGAAAAACTCTGTCTCGATGGAAAAACTTATTAAAGAAAACGATATTGTGTTACTTACAACAGGAGCAACCAAGCCAAGGGATTTACCCATAAAGAATAGAGATGGCGAAGGTGTCTATTTTGCTATGGAGTTTTTGGGACAAAACACAAAAAGTCTTTTGGATAGTGATTTGAAAGACGATAGTTTTATCAACGCTAAAGATAAAGATGTAATTGTTATTGGTGGCGGAGACACCGGAAACGACTGCTTAGGAACATCTCTGAGACATGGTTGTAAAAGCCTTACAAATTTTGAAATTCTTCCAGAACTTCCGAAAGAAAGATTGGATAATAATCCTTGGCCTATATTTCCTAGAGTTTACAAAGTCGATTATGGACATGAGGAATCAAGGGAAGTATTTGGTAAAGATCCTAGGGAATATTCTGTTTCTGGAAAAGAGTTTTTAAGAGACAGAAATGGAAAGCTTACTGGAATCAAGACTGTAAAAGTGGATAAAGATTTCAAAGAGATTAAGGGAACAGAACAAATTTGGAAAGCTGATTTAATTTTCTTAGCGATGGGTTTTCTCGGACCTGAAGATTACCTGAATAAAAAATTAAAGTTGGAACTAGATGAGAGATCCAATTTCAAAGCAGAACATAATATCCATCAAACTTCCCATCCTAAAGTGTTCGCTGCCGGCGACTGCCGTAGGGGTCAATCTTTAGTTGTTTGGGCTATCAATGAGGGACGAGCTGCGGCTCGAGAGATCGATAGAAAGATTATGGGTAAAACTACACTTGCTTAAGTCTTCTTAATTTTTATTTGCCTCATCAACCCTTCTTGAATAGCAGATGCTACTAATTTCCCATCTTCTGTATAAACAGTTCCTCTGTTAAAACCCTTCGCGTTACTGGCACTTGGGCTATCTGTGACATACAAAAGCCATTCATCTGCTCTGAAAGGTCTATGAAACCACATGGCATGATCTATGCTAGCTGACATAACTCTTCTATTCATACCTCCCCAACTAATGCCATGAGGAAGTTGAGCAGTACTTAATAGTCCAAAATCTGATGCATAAGCTAGGATATTTTGATGAACCAAAATATCATCAGGAAGCTTACCGTTGGCCTTCATCCAAGTATGTTTATATGGTGGTTTTTTTTCAGAATTCAAAGGGCTATATTGTTCCACTGTTCTAAGTTCTACAGCTTTCTCCCGGAGAAAACCATCCCTAAACTCTTTAGGTATTTCATCAATCATCGATTCTCTTAGTTCTCTTTCGCTTTGCAAATCATTTGGTCCTGGCACATCAGGCATATCGAATTGATGTTCAAAGCCTCCTTCGTCAATCTGAAAAGAAACAATCATGTTGAATATGACTTCGCCATTTTGGATCGCATCCACAGTTCTTGTAGTAAAGCTTCCACCATCACGAATTCTCACAACATTATAGACAATTGGCATATCGATCCTGCCTGGTCTTAAAAAATAAGCATGAAAAGAATGAGCATATCTTTTTTCTTCAATGGTGTTATAAGCAGCGCTAAGAGACTGGCCAAGTACTTGTCCCCCAAAAACTCTTCCCCAAGCAGTCTTTTCGCATTCGCCTCGGTATAGATTTTCCTCAAGCCTTTCAAGGTTCAAGGTCTCTACCAAATCGTCTAAGCTTTTTTGTGTTGACATGATTCAGGCCTCCTCTAAGGTATGATCAACATCTGTTGCTGGTTTTTCTGAAGATGGTTTGCCGACAACTATTGCCGGGACTCCAGCAACAGTTGTATTAGGCTCAACATCTGAAAGGACCACACTGCCAGCAGCAACTTTCGCGCCCTTTCCAATTTCTACATTTCCTAAAATTTGTGCTGCAGAGCTTATTAATACACCTTCACGAACTTTTGGATGTCTGTCTCCAGTTTCTTTTCCTGTACCTCCGAGAGTTACGCCTTGAAATATTGATACATCGTTTTCTATTACCGAGGTTTCTCCAATGACAATTCCAGTTGCATGATCTAGCATTACTCCATGTCCTATTTCTGCGTTTGGATGAATATCGACCTCGTATATGGCAGAACTTCTACTTTGAACGAAATATGCAAAAACTTCTTGTTTTGCTTTCATAAAATAATTTGCAATTCTGTGAGCTTGTAATGCGGCAAATCCTTTTGAAAATAGTAACGTGAATACAAAACCGCTCGATGCGGGATCTCTTTCTTTTACTGCTTTTAGGTCAATGACAGCTTTTTCCAAGAATTCATTTTTAGAAAAAACCTCATTAAACTTTTCTTTCAAAATTTTAGATGAATATTCTTTTGTTGATAAGTCGTCTGCAAGCTTTCCTGATAAAGAATCATCCAGTCCATTGCAAGATAGAATTTTTTCCTGAAAGAGACTTTGTGATTCTGGTTCTAAGGAAATTTTGTTTTTACTTTCTTTGAGGATATCGGCCCAAATGTCATTTACTATAGTCATAAGATAAATTTTTAAGTCGCAAGTCTAAGGCAAGTTAACTCAA
>CENW01004639.1_pt1 | contig 67277 bp, 77 predicted proteins | sample 530241 | NCBI WGS metagenome assembly CENW01 (sample SAMEA2619818, study PRJEB7988) | marine metagenome | isolation source: saline water (ENVO:00002010), including | reverse complement strand
ACCTTCGTTGCCTTCTCCTACATCGGTTCTGACGTTGACGTTATCGCTGCAACTGTTGTTCCTCCTGTTGAGGCAGGTGACATTCTGCAGATCGAAGGTGAGGATGAGACTAGAGAGGTTGCTCTGATTGAATCTTCTAACTCACTTATCACATTCGAATACTCAGGTGCTGTTAAGGGACGTAACGGTGCTGCTCTTGCAACAATCGAGAAGGGTCGTGTTACTGAGGCAATCCTTACAAACTCTGGTGATGGTTACGATTCACGTCCCAACGTGGATGTGATTTCATCTTCTGGTTTTGGTGCACGTATCAAGGCACTTGTTGGTCTCGCACGCATTGACGTGAAGAACTCAGGTCAAGGTTATGTACAACCAACTATCAACGTGAACACTACCGTTCCTGATAACTTCTTCGCACCTTCAGGTGTTGGAGTCAACGGTGGTATTGACATCTATGATCCTAACTACGTTCCCCCAGGTGAATCTCAGGCACAAGGTGAACAGGCAATCGCTATTGAGTCACAACCAGTTAACACAACTGTTAACCAAGGTCAAGTGGCATCCTTCACAGTCATCGCTTCTACAATCCCTGCAGGCGGCACAATCGCTTATCAGTGGCAGAAGAAGAACTACGGTGAAAGTGATTGGAACAATATCAACGGTGCTACATCTCCCACATACACAACTCCTGTTACCACACAGGCAGATGGTGGTGATGAATTCAGATGTGGTCTCACCGCAGCGGGTGCAACACCTACACTTTCCAACTCTGCAGTTCTTACAATCAACATTGGAGCAACTACAGTGGACAACTTCAGTCCTGACCAGATCTTTGATGACAACTAAATAATGGAAGATAATGAATTCTATTGCGAGTGGAAGATGGGAATCCACGAACTTCGTGCATTCTACGATCATCTTAATTACTCGATCAAGATGTGGCCAGGTTCTCCTGCGAGACCCGCAGAAGAGCAGCAGTATCTTGAATATTGGAAGAAACAAACTTTTGCGATGATCTGTGAATATAACCTTACGGAAATCGACTAATGGCAGCAAATGGGAGTTACAATTCAGTAACAGACATACTAACAATTACAGGTGATGGTCTTCCAACTCCTGTAGTTCCTGGTACGTTCCCGAATAGTGATAATGCTAATACGATTACATCATATACTTTCTCCCATAACTTTACCTATAGAGGTGGGACAAACTCAACAACTTCAGGATCTCTTCCTGTAGGTATCGTTGGTCTTAGTGCCAATGGAGTTGCCATTTATAATCCTTCAGGTGGATCACTAGGAACTCCTCCACAAGGTTTCAACTGGGTTGCATCAGCAACAAATACTGCTGTTGACTTTGGTGAAGACAACTGTGGTGGTTATCCTGAAACAACTGGACAATATCATTACCGTGACTCACATCTTCTGAATTGTTGGAAAGCAAATCAGGTGATGGCAGGTTATAACGATTACTACGGTTCAACACAATATGAAGGTGACAATATGCGTCACCCTGATGGTCACTCTAAGATCATCGGTTTTTGCTTTGATGGGTATCCTATCTACGGACCATACGGATATGATAACCCGACTGATAATACATCAGAAGTCAAAATTATGGTCACAGGATATAAGATCCGTGATCAGATTGCTGTTAATAGACCTGCATATGATTCAACATACCCTAAAGGTGCATTTATTCAAGACTATGAATACAATGCAGACCTCACTGGAAGACATCTAGATGCATATAACGGGCGTTTCTGTCATACTCCCGAATATCCGACTGGTACCTTTGCGTACTTTATGTCGATTCACGATGATCTTTCTGACGATAGAACTTTCGTTGTCACTGTTTCTGCAGAAGATGATGGCAACAAATACAGACTTGATGGCGTTTTATATCCTGACATAACCTTAACCAAAGGTTCTACCTATACATTTGATCAGTCAGACCCCTCTAACGCCACACACAATATTCGTATCTCAGCGACCTTGAACGGACCTTGGAACCTAGGTACAGAATACACTTCAGGAGTGACATATCACGGAACTCCTGGTCAGGCAGGTGCTAAAACTGTAATTACAGTTCCTCAAGATGCACCCGCTAATCTATATTATTACTGCCTGAATCATTCAGGTATGGCGAACAATGCGATCGGTACTGTGATCGCAGATATGAGTTATGAACCCAAGTTTCCATTCATCTTTGGTCTAGTATCAAAAGAACAAGTTAATGTTCCTGCTAACCAAGGCATCACACAAGAGCAGCAGCAGGGTGGTGGAGATCAAGGTGGTGACGATCCAGATCCACCTTCTTTGGTAATCTCTTTGCAACCAACCAATGCTACTGTTAGCAATGGTGGTACTCAAACGTTTACCGTTCTAGCAGAGGTTCAACCACAAGCAGGAACTATTAACTACCAGTGGCAGGTCTCCACTGATGGTGGTTTTGCTTGGTCTAATATTACTGGTGCAACATCCAACGTTTTATCCGTTGTAGCACTTTCTTGGATGACTGGGTATAGATATAGATGTGTGCTGATAGGTCCTATTGGTGAACCTCAGCAAGCACAAAACTCTCCTCTATCCTCAAACCTCGCTATCTTAACTGTTACTGGTGGAACCAGTGGAGTAGATACGTCAGGTGTTTTGAAATGGGATAGTAATGTTGGACGTTATGATATGACTGCGGTTCCGCTTGATAGGGATAATAACAATCCTGATTTCACTAGGAACAACTTAAGATTTGACTTGACCAATTTCGAGTTCGACCTCACATAAATAAAACTGTAGAAAAACCCCACCGCTATGGCTAAGCAAAATCTTAACATTGGTGTGTCAGCAAATGATGGCACTGGTGATACCCTAAGAGATGGTGCTATTAAACTCAACAACGTTATCAATGAGTTATATACCTTTCTTGGAGACAATACAAACCTGCAAATTAGTGTCGGAAGTCCGTCAACTAATCAGGTTCTAAAATGGAATGGTTCAGTATTCACTGAAGGTCAACTTTCTATTTCTAATCTTACCGATATTGATGTTAGCGGTGTCAGTAACGGACAGGTTCTGAAGTGGAACGAAGCAAACGCTCGTTGGCAAGCAGGGGATGATCTACAAGGTGGTGGAGGCGGTGGTTCTTCAATAAGTAATCTTTCTAACAACGGATCGGGTAACGTTGTTATTGATACACATTTCCTTCCTAACTCAGATGCAACATACGATCTGGGTTCACCCTCACTGAAATTTAGAGACCTGTACCTCGATACATCTACCATTTGGATGGGAGATACTGGTATTTCTACTGATTCAGTAACACAAGAATTAAATCGTAGAAAGAGACAAGAGCACACTGTTAATAGTATTGACACTGGTGCTACTCGTACTATTGCATCTAAACTTGCTTCTGAAGATTCTACACAAGAAGAGAAGTTTAGACTTAGATTCTCTGTAATGAAAGCAGGTACTAAGTTGCAAATTGAAGATGCTACTGGTGCCAAAGCAGCAGTCACATTCGGATCCTTTACTGCTGAAGCAGGTGGGGCACGTGGATATATAACAACAACTGCTGCAGGTGCTGATCAGTCACAAGAATTGTCTGTCGCTAGTGCTGTCAAGATTACATCCTACAACCGTATGGTTTCTGAGGATGAAGCAGGCAACATTGAGTTGGGTGGACAATCACTGAAGTTCGCTGCAGGTAAAGAACTTAAATTTGATGATGATGGAATCCTTGAACTTCCTTCAAACAGTTCTATTCGTTTTGGTGCTACTGGCTCTACGAAAGTCATTGCTATGGACAGTAGTGGCAATTTGGATCTTCCTGTTGGCACTGACATTCGCTTTGGTGGTGATGCTGCTAAATCAATCAAATTCGATGGATCTGGTAACCTCGAAGTTCCAGATACTGCAGAACTTCGTTTTGGATCTAGTGGAACTAAGAAACTAAAGTTTGATGCTAATGATAACTTAGAACTTCCTACTGATACAGAGATCAAGATTGGAACCAAGAGAATGAAGATTGGTACCAATGGTGAGTTGGAAATTGCAAACGATGGTACTACCTTTAATGAAGTTGGTGGAGGATTCCAATCTCAGATCAACAATGCTCCTATCGGATCATCAATCATTAAGGGACATAATAACGTAACAATCCATAAACCTTCTCCTACTATCCTGTTCAGATTTACTGCTGCAGGACAATCAAGTTATACAGTACAAGGACCAGGGTTCCCTTCATCAGGTGCTACTAGTAGTCCTACTATCATTTTGTACCGTGGATTTACCTATGATTTGTATAACCAAGCAGGTGGTGCTCACCCACTAGCAATTAGAACATCGAATGGTGGTTCTGCATACACAACTGGAATCACTGGTTCTAACACTGGTCTCCAGATCTTCACAGTCCCTATGGACGCACCTAATACTTTGTATTATCAGTGCACTATCCACCCAGGAATGATTGGAACCATTGACATTAGATAAGTAAATGCCAAGATCAGTACCAGGAAGCGGAGCGATTATTGAACCAATCTTTAACAGCATCTATGGTGTTAGAGAGGTTTATGTGGTGGATGGTGGGAGTGGATATAATCCATCTGACCCTCCTCAACTTAAAGTCGGTAACTGTGGTACTCCAATCAGAGAAGCAGTCTTACAACCAGTAATATCAAATGGTCAGATTGCTTCAGTAAGAGTTTTGGATCCTGGCGAAGGATACGATCCATTTAGAATTGAATTGCAAACTGAAGGCGCAGGTCACGGTGCAGTAGCAAAAGCGATCCTGTATGAGCAGGATGAGGTTGCACCTGACGGTACTATCATTGCTCCTGCAGGATCTATTCAATACATACAAGTTTTGTCTAACGGTGACGAGTATTTCTCATCTCCCACAACTGCTGAAGTAAAAGGTGGTGGTGGATCAGGTGCTGAACTTCGTCCTGTTGTTGGACTCGTTACTGGTTTGTCACTAGAAAATCCTGGTGCAAACTATGAATTGGGAGACATCAACTTAGTTGTCTCTGGTGGCGGGGGGCAAGGTGCAACTGGCGTTGCAGAGGTTGATGAATTTGGCGTTGTCAAATCTGTCGATGTTTCTAACGTTGGTGAGTTCTATGAAACTGCACCTACTATCTTACTCAACGGTGGTGGTGGATCTGGTGCTGTTGCGAAAGCAAACATCAATCTAGGTTCAATTACATCTATTGATGTTGTCAACCCTGGTGGTGGATATTCGTCTGCACCCTCAGTTCTGTTTACACGGAACACTGACTTGACTAAACAGTCAAGAAACCGTCAATCATTTAACTCTAACCTCTATAACATATCTGGTCTACTTGCAGACGTAGACGAGAATGATCAAACCATCTATGTACAAACGACTGCTCCTTACCCTGGTTCGGGCAAAATTCTTATCGGTCGAGAAGTTATCAGATATACAGGTAAAACACTTACCTCATTCACTGGTTGCGACCGTGCTCTTAACTTCCGATATGATCAAAAGGTAACAGTTGATTCACTGGCAGATGTCGGCGGCGTTTCAGGATACAACTTTAATGTCGGAGACAGAGTTATTAGAACCACAGAAAGTTCTAGTAACAAAATTGCTAGGGTGTATGACTGGATTCCAGAACAGAGAGCACTCTTCCTCGTTTTCGAGGTTGATGAACTTGCTTTTATTGACGGTGGATCCTCTCAAGTTAAGTCACAGGTTATTGACTTTACTGGTGGTGTTGCTTCAGCATCTGCAACTGGTGTTGAACCACACGTCTTGATCGATGTTGCTGATGCAAGAATTATAACCTTGACTGTTCCTATCAGTTACATTCAAGATAAGGCATTCGAAGATGATGATGAAGTAGGTGGAGCGGGTGATGGCATCCCCGATTTGGTAAATACTAATACTGACTTTGAGAACGAGATCAGTCTTGATGGTGGTATCGCTTCCTCTCTGTATGGTATTGAAGAAACTGTTGGTGGTACAAATACCACTTTGTTTGCGGTTGGAGACCAAATGACTGATGGTTCCAATCCTCCATTATCTCCTACAGTATCTGTAGCAGGTGAACTGGGAGATGGTGATGTGCACCCTGCTGAGGTGCAATTTATTATGCGTAGCACTAATCCTGAAAATGGAAACTTTACAGTTGATGAAACTGTTACAGGATCTATCACTGGTATTACTGCTACTGTGAAGTCTTGGGATTCAACATCTCGGACTCTGGTAGTTAAAACTGTAGTAGGAAATGCAGGTAACTTCCTTTGGAATAACAACGAAACCGTTACTGGTGGTTCGACAGGAACGGTAGGTACACCACTGAAAATTGAGTATCTCTCATACCTCAGAAACGAACCCGACTAAAACCCTCATAAATAAAGAGAAGGTAGAAACTGTCCAATGGCACTACTTACTGACCAATTTAGAATTTTTACTGCGGAAAAATTCATCAAATCACTAGAAGGTCCTGACAAGAACCAGTCGGACATAGCGGCTGGTGCAAATAGGGATCGTCTATATGTGTACATTGGGCGTCCTCAAGAATGGGATAACGAGAACAATCCTCCGACCCCCGTTGATTCTTTTCAGGAGTTTTCTGATTCATTCGATGATATGATCTCGATGAAGCGTGTTCTTGCGAACGACGCTGTTCAGGTTATTCGTCGTATTGACTGGATCCCACCCGAACAAACCACTGGTGGTTTGGGTTATGTGTACGATATGTATCGTCACGATTATTCATCCAGTAAAACAGCATCTTCTGGTGCTACCAAACTATATGATGCTGACTTCTACGTTGTTAACTCATCTTATCAAACGTACAAGTGTATCTACAACGGTACATCTCCAAGTGATCCTAACGGTAAACCTTCAACGGTTGAACCGACAGGTACATCTACATCTATTATCACAACTGCTGACGGTTATCGTTGGAAGTATATGTACACGATCCCTGTGGGTCAGGTGCTGAAGTTCTTCTCAGGTGATTATATGCCTGTGTTGACAGATACTGCTGTTGTGTCTGATGCTGTTGGTGGTGAGATTGACACTGTTGTTATCCAATCTGCAGGTTCTGGATATAACAACGGTACATATGAAAACATCCCCATCAAGGGTGATGGTACTGGTGGAAGAATCTCTGTTGTGGTTGACGGTGGTCGTATCGTCTCTGCTACTGTAACTTCTGGTGGTGCTAACTATTCCTTCGGTAAGGTTATTATTGATGAGATCAACGGTATCGGTGCAGGTACTGGATCTGGTGGTGCTATCGACGTGATCATTCCTCCGAAAGGTGGACACGGTTCAGGTCCCCAAATTGAGTTGGGTGGTTTCCGTGTAATGATCAACACTAAGTTCACATACGATGAAGGTTCTGGTGATTTCCCAACTGATAACGATTACAGACGTATCGGTTTGGTTCTGAATCCTCTCAAGTTTGGAACTGAAGAATTGGCAGACGCTATCACTTTGTCTGCTACTAACGCTGTGATTTTCTCGCCCGACTTCACAGGTTCATTTAATACTGACGAAATTATTACACAGACTCGTACTGTTGGTGGTCAACAGGTGACTGCTAGAGGTCGAGTTGTGTCTTGGAACTCCACAACAAAAGTTCTTAAGTATTACCAAAACAGAGTTGATGGTATCTTCCCTGAAATCTCTGGTAATAAAACAGTCTTTGATGGTGGTAATACAGTTGTTGGTTCAGGTTCTGGTACTTCTGCCGACCCTGACATTAACTTCCCGATCGTTCCTGGTGAAGCAACTCGTGTTATTAACAACACTGAGTATGACCTAGGTATGTCATTCACATCTGGTTACGCCAAACCCGAGGTGAAAAAAGACTCTGGAAAAGTGATCTACATAGACAATAGGAGAGCAATCTCCCGTGCAGGCGACCAAATTGAAGACATTAAGATCGTAGTAGAGTTCTAAAACAATGCCTCAGAATACCAATCTGAATATCGCCCCTTATTTCGACGATTTCGATAAGGCGAATAATTTTTACCGAGTGCTATTCCGCCCTGGGTATCCTATCCAAGCTCGTGAACTGACGACGCTTCAATCCCTGATGCAAAATCAGATTGAATCGTTTGGTACACATATGTTTAAGGATGGCAGTATGGTCATCCCTGGTCAGATTGGTTATGACCTTGATGCTAAGGCAGTTATCCTTCAGGGTTCATTCTTGGGTGCAGACGTTGAACAATATAGAAATCAAATTACGGGTACGATTGTTGAGGGTCTAACAACTGGTATTAAGGCAAAAGTTTTATTCAGTATTTCTTCTACTGAATCTGAGCGTGGTTATATTACCCTATACGTTAAATATCTGACATCTGGTGGTACTGATTCAGATACAAGAGAGTTCGTTAATAATGAACAGTTGGTTTGTGCTTCTGAAATTACTTACGGTTCATCTCTAATTGAGATCGGAACTCCATTTGCACAGTTACTTCCTACAAACTCTACCGCTGTTGGTTCTACTGCTAGTATTGCTAATGGTGTTTACTTTATTAGAGGTCACTTTGTAGATGTAAACGAACAAACTATTATTCTTGATCAATATACAAACAATCCTTCATATAGAATTGGTCTAGAAATCTTCGAATCTATTGTTACTCCTGAAGATGATCCAAGTCTAAATGATAATGCGACTGGTACATCTAACTATTCTGCTCCTGGTGCTCATAGATTTAGGATCAGAACCAGTCTAGTTAAAAAAGTTATCGATGATGATACTGATAAAAACTTCATCGAACTTCTTAGAATTAGGAGATCAGCAGTAGAATCTTTTGTTGAAAGATCTGCATACAATGAACTAGCAAAAGAACTTGCTAGAAGAACATTTGACGAGTCTGGCGACTATACAGTTCGTGATTTCGATGTTCGTGTTAGAGAACATTATAATGATGGTGCGAATGGTGGTGTATATCTTCCTGGTGAGATTTCTCCTCAAGGTAATGCTGCATCGACTGCACACTATGCTGTAGAGATTGGACCTGGAAAGGCATATGTAAGAGGTTTTGAGTCTGAAACTCTTGTTCCAACTTTCATCGATTTGATGAAACCAAGGGATACTCTTGCTCTACAAAACTCAATCATCCCGTTTGAGTTGGGTCAGTATATGTTGATGAATAATGTACAGGGTTCCCCTATCATCAACGGTAACAATATTACTGCAAACTACCAAGTTGTTGAGTTCAGAGATCAAGCACAAGGCAGTAATCTTTCTAGCAATGGACAGATTGTTGCACTTGGTCGTATCGCTGCGTTTGAATATCACAGTGGTACAACTGTAAATGCAACTAGTACAATCTTCAAAGCATATGTTTTTGACCTACAACCTCTAACAATCTTTAAGACTGATGCTGCAGTTACACTTACTCAGGGTCACGTTATTAGAGGTAGAACTTCTAAGGCAAAAGCATTTGTTGAAGCAGATGTATCTGGTGGACAGATGTTCAAGGTATATCAGGTTTATGGTTCATTCAGAAATGGTGAGATTCTTGAGCGTGATGGTATTGAAATCGGTACTCTAAGCGATCACTTCGCGTTTGAGGTTACTGATGCACGTTCAATGATCGGTAGAGATCCAGATACAAACAATATTAGATTTGCTGCTGACCTGATGATGGATTCTCAGGTTGTTATTCTTGGTACTAACTTCAATGTTAGTTCTGGTGGTGCTACTGGTACATTGACTGGTACTCAATCTAATTTCACATTGGATGTCAGACCGAATGATGTCTTTACTCAGAATGGTGTAAACTCACTTACTATTGATAGAATTAGCACTGCGTCAACCAATATTGATAATAAGATCACAACTGCAATTACTGCTACTTACTCTAGCAATAATATTCCTGCAGGTGATTATGGATTCTTAGTTAGATTGCGTCCTCAAATCTATGATAGAGAGACTGCCGATCTTATGATCGAGATGCCTAAAGAATCTATCAACAATATTAGTGATGAATCTGCAATCGTTGCACGTTCTTTTGATGACATCACAGTTACTGGTGCTAACGACTTTACGATCTCTCTACCTGCTGATGAACAGTTCCTTGCATATGATAAGGATCACTATCAGTTGGTATCTCTTGCACCTACCCCAGGTACACTGATTGACATCGAATCTAGTCTTGCCTTTAACAGCACTGGTACTCCTAGAACATCATTGACTGTTTCTGGTTTGACAGGTGTTACATCTTGTCGTTTGATTGCTTCTATCTCTAAAAACCAAGCAGAGAAGAAGTTGAAGAACGCTACTCAGATGGAAGTTATGAAGGTTGAAAGAACCAGTAATTCATCTGATAGAGTTAAGTATGGTCTTACATATGGTTCATTGTATGGAACTCGTATTGAAGACGAAGAGATTTCACTTGGATCAACAGACGTTTATAATATCCACGCTATCTACGAATCAACTGACAACGAAGCAGCACAGATTCCTAACTTGCAGATGCAAGATGCAACTATCTTCAAAGAAGGTACTATCATTGAAGGTCAGACATCTAAAGCAAAAGCACGTGTTGTAAACTTCAACGCTGTGTCTTATGTCTGCCATTTTGTATATGAAAACAATAATCAGTTTGTCTTAGGTGAAACCGTTCGTGGTTTTGATGCTAATGATGAAGTTATTAACGGTCTAATTAACGATGCTGAAGGAAGCATCAATGGTGGATCTAAGAATATTACTGATGATTTCTTCCTTGATCCTAACCAGAAAGGTCACTTCTATGATATTTCTAAGTTGGTAAGGTATGCAGGATCAACCAAACCTCTTAGAAAGTTGATGATTGTGTTTGATAGATTCACCCACGAAGCAACGGGTGACTATTTTGCTGCACAATCTTATGTTGGTATTGACTATGGTAAGATCCCTTCATTCACAGAGAATGGTGTAACAAAAGAACTTAGAGATGTTCTTGATTTCAGACCTGCTGTTACTCCTGTTCTTTCAGGATCTGGTACTGTTTCATCACCTTACTATGTAAACTGTGCATCACTTGACTTCAAAGACAGAGGATTCTCTTCTGGTGGTGTTGCAAACAATGCTACGGTTATTGATATTCCAAAACCAGAATCAGACTTCCGTTGTGACTACGATTATTTCTTAGGTAGAGTTGATAAACTATTCCTAACTGATCAGCAGCAATTCAAAGTTGTTAAAGGTATCTCTGGCGAAGGTCAGGAACTTCCTTCTGATCTGGATAATGCAATGTTGCTTGCAACATTCTTCCACAAACCATACGGTTACAGTCCTGCTGATGTAAGAATCTCTAGAGAAAACAACCGTCGTTTCACAATGCGTGACATCGGTAAGATTGAGAAGAGAGTTGATAACCTTGAATATTATACATCTCTCAATATGCTTGAGATGGAAACTGCATCTTTCTCTGTTAAGGATGCTGATGGTTTTGATAAGTTCAAGAATGGATTCCTAGTTGACAACTTCTCATCATTTGATTCTGCTGAAACTAGACACGAAGACTTTGCTTGTGCTCTTGACTTCTCTGAAGGTATCTTGAGAGCATCTCACTATACAACAAACGTATCTCTTGAGTATAACGATACCGCTTCTGCAGGTATTACTAATCACTCAGTTGGTACACTGACTCTTCCATATAATGAAATTCAGTTTATTGTTCAACCATATGCATCACGAGTTGAGAATGTAAACCCATTCAACGTGTTTGCTTACATTGGTAGATTGGATCTATTCCCATCATCTGATGACTGGGTGTCAGAAGAGAGAGAACCTGATAGAGTTGTGAACATTGAAGGTGACTTTACTGCACAGGTTCAAGCACTTGGTGGTGATACCAATACAGGTTTTGTTCCTACACAGTGGAACTCTTGGAGAACTAACTGGTCTTCTAGCAGCACTTCTTCCTCTCAGCAGTTTATGAGAAGAGGTTCTTGGCCGTTTATCAGAAGAATCTTTACCAATACTACTACCACTGTTTCATCGCAAGCAAGATCAGGTATTAGAACTAACGTTGTTCCTAGAATTGATCGTCAGTCTCTTGGTGATAGAGTTATTGAGCGTACAGTTATTCCGTTCATTAGATCAAGAAATATTGCATTTAAGATTCAGCGTCTGAAACCAAATACAAGATTCTATTCTTTCATCGATAACGTTAATGTTAATTTCTACACAACGCCTCGATTGCTCGAAGTTATTAAGAATCCTGTTGATGATACAAGAACAAACAACACTCCTTTCGTTGTAGGAGAGACTGCTGTTGGACAGACATCTGGATGTCATCTTAAGTTGATGGATCCTAATACTGGTTTTGATGACGATCTGAACCCTTATGATTCTAGTGAACTTCCTAGTTCCTATGCTTCAACAACTCCTCTCCTTAATATCGACACTAAGATTATGTCGGAGACAGTTGCAGGTGCATATTATGGTAACCCTCTAGAGGGTGAGATCCTTGTTGGTCAAACTTCTGGTGCTCGTGCTGTTGTTAAAACTAAGCGTCTTGTTGCTAACACTAACGGTGACCTTGAAGGTATTATGTGGATTCCTAATCCTGGCGTTGATACCAACCCAAGATTTGCTACAGGTACACGTGTTATCCGTCTTACAACTTCACCAACTGACTCTAGAGTTCCTGGTCAGGTTGACTCTGCTGCAAACGCAAACTACGTTGCATCTGGTGTTATCGAGACTAAACAGACAACTATCCTTGCTGTTAGAAACGCTGACGTTGTTAGAGATACCGTTACTCAAGACAGAACTGTTAACAGTGTAAGTACATCAGTTAGAGACACAGGTTGGTATGACCCTCTCGCTCAGTCCTTCTTGGTTGAGTCTAAGGGTGGTGCATTCTTGACAGGTTGTGAACTGTACTTTAATACTAAGGATGAGAGAATCCCAGTATCTGTACAGGTTAGAGAAATGGCAAATGGTTATCCAACAACTAAGGTTCTTGCATTCTCTGACGTTACACTTCTTCCTTCACAGGTCAATCTATCTGAGAACGGAACTGTATCTACAAGATTTACATTCCCATCACCTGTCTATGTGACAGAGAACAGAGAATATTGTTTGGTTGTTCTTTCTGACTCCAACGAATACAAACTCTGGATCTCCAGAATGGGTGAAGACGATATTACAAACGATAGAACGATCTCTGAGCAACCATATGCAGGTGTGCTCTTCAAATCACAGAACGCTTCTACTTGGACTGCTGACCAGTATGAGGATCTTAAGTTTATCCTTCATAAGGCAGAGTTCACACCAAACTCAACTGGTACTGCTGTATTCAATAACGCTGAACTTGCTATTGGTAACGGTGGTATTAGCAGATTGCGTCACAATCCTATCGAAACACTGAAACCACAACTTAAGATTATTCTTTCTGATCACGTTGCTAACTTTACTATCGGTGCTGAACTTACTCAGACTGATACAAACCCAGTTCCTTCTGCGATCGTTAGAGAAGTTGTTCAAGGTATTTCAGGTTCATCTAACGCTTACATCATTGTTGATGATGTCAACGGTGAATTTAGAGAAGGTGTTGCATCTGGACAAAACTATATCTACAGATTGGTATCATCTAGATCTATCGCTAACCTCACTCTAACTGGTGTCACAGGTACATTTACTGTTGACGAACCAGTTACGAATGGTAGTGGTGCATCTGGTATGGTTACTGCTTGGAATGCAGGTACAGGTGTCTTGACTATTAAGTCAGTCACAGGTACATTTGCTGATGCTGATCCTATTACTCAGACAATCCAAGCATCTACAACTGGTTCTGGTACTATCGGTTCATCTGGTGTCTCACTGAGTGGTGACGATATTAATGATTATGCTTCTGCTCCTATCTCATACTTTAACAAAGCGACTGAAGTTACTATTCATCACGCTAACCACTGTATGCACGATGTTGCAAACAACGTGAAGATTGAAGGAGTTGTCTCTGAAGTTTCTCCAACAGTTATTGACTCTGCATACCATACAAATGGAATCACTGCATCTGATGGTGTGTCTGGTACTTTCCAGTTACACGTTGCTGATGCTGCTGCATTCCACACTCTTATCAATGGTGCTGCAGTTTCTACCAGTAACCCTGGTTATATTATTCTTCGCGATCCTGATGTTGGACAAAAACACTTTGAGATCGTCCAGTACAATGGCATCTCTAGTGATGGTAAGATCCTAACTCTACCTTCAGGTTCTCGTGGTCAGTCAGGAACTGCTGCTCTGGTCCACAATGCGAACACTATTGTTGAGTGTTACAACCTTGATGGTATTCCATTGGTTGAAATCAACAAACTTCATACACAGATTGGTTCACCTACACTTGATACCTACAAGATTGCAGTTACATCTGTTTCTAGCAATGGTATTAGAAACGGTGGATCAGACGTTACAGCAACACAGAACGTCCAGTTTGAACAGTTCTATCCTCAGATTCAGATGACTGTTTATCCTGAGACAGAAGTCAATCCTAGAATCAACGTTGTTTCAGCAACTTCTCTCTTAGATGGTAACAATACAAGCGAAGCATCATTCATTAATGATGGTGTTTACATCGATTGTATTTCCAACGAAGACAACTACCTTGGATTCCCCAAGATGGTTTGTTCACAAGTCAACGAAGATGCCAAACTATCTGGTTCTAAGTCATTGGCATTCCAGTTGTTGTTGAGTACAACAAACGAAAACGTGTCACCTATCATTGACCGTGATCGTTGTTCACTCATTACAACTTCAAACAGAATCAATGAAATCAATCCTGCTAACTCAAATGCTGAGGACAGAACAGGTGATTTGAATGCTGCTGTTTACATCTCCAAGGTTATGAACCTGCTTCAACCTGCTAACTCCTTGAGAGTTTCATTCGAAGCGTGGAGACACCCTGATACCGAAATTCACGTAATGTACCGTACGTTGCCTGTGGGCACCTCACTGACATTTGACGAAATCGGTTATACATATTTTAACGGTAACGGTAAGGAAGACAAAACTGTTCCTAAGACAGAAGGTATTCTCTATCGTGACCTCGAATACACATTCGAAGGAACCGAGTTTAGTTCTGCACAGATCAAAATTATTATGACCTCTAAGAACCAAGCGTATGTTCCTGAACTCAAAAACCTTCGCGTAATGGCATTAAGTGACCTCTGATTACATTCCCGTTAAAGGTCATCCCGATTTAGTTCGGGATTCCACCTCTAAAGCGATACTAAATACAAAACCCACACCTCCTGGGACCGCTGCTAAGAAGCGGAAAAGGACGGATGAAACCATCGATAACTTGAAATCTGACGTAGATGTGCTAAAATCAGATATGTCGGAAATCAAATCCTTACTGAAAACATTATTGGAGCAAAAGTAATGCCTGCAGATCAACCTGAATCAGTTGACCAAGATAAACTTCTTGGCGATTTTCAAGAACGCTATAAGCGTCTCATTGAAGATAATCAAAGAATGGCGAAGATGATTCGCGCAAATGAACAACAAGCACTTAAACTTCAAGGTGCTATCGAAACTTTAGAATACTGCCTCGGTAAAGGAGAAGAAGCGGACACTGGACCCGAAGTGGATAACGTAGACGCTGCATAAACCCTGGACCCGAAAGGGTCCTTTTTATTTGCGTATAAATATCTGAGAGGCAGACTATCTCCGTAATCGGATACCCCACGTGTGTTAAACAATGGCAAATAGAATCCAACTAAGACGTGATGGTGCTCAGCAGTGGGCAAACATCAACCCAATCCTTGCACAAGGTGAACTTGGAATCGAAATCGATACTTCTCGTATCAAAATCGGTGACGGTGTTACCCCTTGGAACTCGCTGAAATATGAGCGACCATTGGAGACAGAATCCAATGCTGCAAATACTCTTGTAAAGAGGGACGCTGACGGTAACTTCCAAGCAGGTGCTGTTACTGCAACCCTTATTGGTAATGCCTCAACTGCCACTAGATTATCTAACGCACGTCAAATTCAACTTTCAGGTCAGGTTACTGGATCAGGTTCCTTTGATGGATCATCCAACTTGACATTGAACACAGACTTGTCACTTATGACGAGTTTGCCTCATTACGATCCTGCCAACCCTTCTGCTGAAGCACTTTATACAAGAGTTAGAGTTAACTCACAGGGTCGTGTGGTTGGTGCTGAACTTGCATCTACACTTTCTGACTATGGTATTACTGATGCTCAGGAATTGGATGATGACCTAACATCACTTGCTCAACTTACGAACGTTGGTATTCTTGTTCGTGCATCGCAAGGAAATATTCTTACCAGACAATTAACTGGTGGTGCAGGAAGAATTATATTCACAGTTCCTGACGGAACATCTCAAAACCCATTCATCGACCTTGCAGATACTGCAGTGGTTGTTGGTTCATATAATACGGAATCCCTGACATCCGTCACTGGAAATGCCTCTAGTGAAACTGTTAATGCTACTAAATTTACTGTAGACAGGTACGGTCGTTTGACCGCTGCCTTAACTGTGCCTATTGCTACCGCAACTGAGGGCACAAAGATGCCATCATATGATGCAGGTACCTCGTATAGTAGATATGACATCATCACAAACGCATCGAAAGTTTACCAAGCACTTCAAGACCTTGGGAGTGGTCTTGGTGCTCCTACTCATACCTCTGGCGATAATGGAGGTTGGCGCTACCTCGCGGCTGAAGCGACGGAGCAGAAAGGACTGGCATCATTTGCACAGGAAGATTTCGACGTTGACAGCAACGGGCACGTCACCATTGCCGCCGCAGCAGTTGACAATACACAACTTCAAAATAATGTAGTTGGATTTGCAGACGGAAATACTCTAGAAACATTTGAACTTGATAACGAACTGACTGCCACATCAGGTTATCGTGGTTTCAACTATCTGAATTATGTTAAGGTTAATGATACTAGTGGCAACCTACTGTTTGGCGCTAATAATACAGGCGATGGTGGGTCTGGTGAGATTGATGTCAACGTCCGTTCCTATTTTTCTGATCCTGATATTACTCTTGATGGAACAGTTGATCAGACACTGGATAAGACTGGAGATGGTAATCTAACATTCCAGACAACACAAGACTCTGCTTCAAATAGAAACCTCAGTATTCTTGCTACTAACGCAGGATCAGGAACTTCTAATGTAATTATTACAGCAGAAGATACAGTACAGATCAGTGCATCTGATGCTGCAGGTAAGATTTGGATTGAAGATGCTAGAATTCAAGAGAACTATATTGCTACGACTAACGCAACTCTTCACCTTGACCCTGGTGATGACAGAGCAAACTCAGGTACAGTTAGAGTTTGGGGTGATTTGCAGGTCGATGGAACTACAACAACTGTTAACAGCACGACTGTTACTATTGATGATCCTATCTTTACCCTTGGTGGAGACACTGCACCTGGATCTGACGATGGTCTAGATCGTGGTATTGAGTTCAAATACTATGATACACAGGCAAGAGTTGGTTTCTTTGGATGGGATGAGGATCTAACACGTCTTGATTCTGGTACTGGTGGTTATGCATTCCTTTATAATGCAACAAACAGCAGTGAAACATTTACTGGAACTGATGCTTATATCAAAGCAGGTGCTCTTTCTCTAACTACAAACACTGGATCTACATCAACTACCACAGGTACACTTGTAGTTACTGGTGGTTTTGGTCTTTCTGAGAATGCACATATCGGTGGTGAAGTAACCATCGCAGGTCAGACAGAAATTAATGACACTGTTATTATCAAATCTGATAACGAAGACTTTAAGATTCAGACTGGAGCAGGTGTAGATAAGTTTACAGTTGATACTGACACAGGTAACACAGTTATCGAAGGTACTCTTGATGTACAACTAGAGACCAAAATTACTGATAACCTGATCGTTCAGGCGGACAATAAAAAGTTTGAGATTAAAACCGCAGGTGGTACATCTGTATTCGATATTGATACAGATAATGGTAATGCACACAGTGATGGTACTCTTGATGTTGACGGTGGTGTCACATTCAACAGCACTCTTGATGTTGACAACAACACAACATTGAATGCTGAATTGGATGTTGATGGTAACTCAACCTTCCATAATAATATTCTTCTCGATACAACTGGTAAGACACTGACCATTACAAATGGTTCTGTCAATAAGTTCCAAGTTACTAGCACAAATGGTAACACTGATATTGAAGGAACTCTAAACGTTGCTCAGTTTGTATATCTTGAAGATAACGATACACCTACAATCTCTACTGACGGTAACAATAACTTTGTTATCAGTGGTGGTGACTACGGTGCATTTAGATTTGATGGTGGTGGTTACATTGAAGGAGATACTCTATTCAATAATGACATCTATATCAACGGTGCTATCAACCAGAAAGACCAAGGTACTGCGACTGAAACATTCAGTACACAGAACTACTTGAGAGTACGATATAAGTTTAGAACTGGTACAACTGCTGCATATACTCCTTCCTACGCTACACATAACAACTCTAACTTGAGAGTCTATGGTGGTGCAGGTATTGCTACTGATCTTCATATCGGTGACGATCTATACATCGGTAAACTTAACTCTGGTGATACTGTTGAGTTTAGTGTACTTGGTGAATCAGGTAACACTGAGATTGGTAGAACTGGACAGGGTTCAAACACTGCAGGTACTCTAACTGTTCACGGTGACGGTACATTTAATCGTAATGTTGCAATCAACGGTAACACAACGATTGGTAATGCCAACTCTGACACTCTTACAGTCAACTCAGTCTCTCAGTTTACTGACAACGTAACTGTTGATGGTGACTTGACAGTCAATACAAATGCCTTGATTGAAGGTAACTTGACTGTTAACGGAACTACTACAACTGTTAACTCAACCACAACACAACTTGATGATCCTGTCATCACACTTGGTGGAGATACTGCTCCACAGTCATCAGATGCCAAGGATCGTGGTGTTGAGTTTAGATATTACGATGGATCTGCTAAACTTGGATTCTTCGGTTGGGACAATTCTGCCTCAAGATTTGCTCTTTATCACAACGCAACAAACTCAAGTGAAGCATTCGCAGGAACAAGATCAGGTATCGATGCAGGATCAATCAAACTATTCGATACAACCAACGCAACTAACTCAGGGTCTGGTGCTCTTATCGTTGGTGGCGGTGCAGGCATCGGTATGGATCTTTATGTCGGCGATGATCTCGTTGTCACAGACGATGGGTCCTTCGGTGGTAACCTTTCAGTAACAGGAACATTTGATGTTACTAACGATCTCGCAGTTAATAATAATAAGTTTACCGTAGACGCAGGAACAGGTGATACACAAGTAGCAGGTACATTCGGATCCTCTGGTGCTGCCACACTGTCCTCTACACTGGCGGTAAGCAGTAACACCACTATTGGTGGTACTTTAGGGGTTACGAACGCTACAACGCTTTCTAGCACCCTTGCAGTGACATCCAATACAACCATTGGGGGCACTTTAGATGTTGATGGTGCAACGAACGTCACTGATACGTTTGGTGCTACTGGTGTTGTTTCCCTTACCAACAATGGATCTGCAACCACAACAGGTAATTATACTGGCGATGGTGCTCTAAGAGTAACAGGTGGTGCTTCCATTGGACAGAATCTTGTCGTTTCAAATGATGTTCGCATCTATGGCAATTCTGTTATCGACGGGACTGTAAGTTATGCAGGCATTCAGACCTATTCAGAAAAAGCAAGATTCAATAACAATGCAGATGCAGTCAGTGCATCTAGCAATGTCGCTTCAATTTTCACAGCAGGTGGATTAGCAGTATCCAAGAAGGCATACATTGGTGATGACCTAGACGTTGGTGGTGGTACATTCACCGTTGACGGTCCTACAGGTACTACTGCAATCGGTGGTAACTTGGGAGTTACTGGTAATACCACACTCTCAACTGTCACCGCTTCAGGTGTTGCTGATCTTCAATCTACCGTAACTATCGGTGGTAACCTTGCTATCGGTAACAACAAGTTCAACGTTAACTCTTCTAACGGTAACACTGACATCGATGGTTCACTTGATGTTCTTGGTGCAACTGTTATTGATGACACACTGAATGTCACTCAGGCAGTTGACTTTGACAGCACACTGAATGTCGATGGTGGAACCACACTGAACGCTGCTCTTGTAAACAACAGCACTTCATTGTTGAAAGATGACGTTATCGTTCGTGGTGCTTCTAAGACACTGAAACTTCAGAATGGTAACAGTCAGGACAAGATTACTCTTGAGTCCACAACTGGACACATCACTATGGCAGGTAACCTGACTACATCAGGTACTGGTGCATTTACAGATGCTGTCACAATGGGCAGCACCTTGGGTGTTACTGGAATGATCACTGGTAACTTGACTGGTGATGTCACAGGAACTGCAACAAACGCCAACAATATTGACGTTAACAATACAAATAATAACACTACATTCTATCCAACATTCTCTGCCTCTAACACAGGGCACACAGGAATGTTTGTTGACTCTGCCAACCTCACATACAACCCATTCTCTAACACTCTGAGTGTTACTAACTTCGTTTCTACAACGAACTTCGAAGTTCAGGGTAACTTGACTATCACTGGTAACATCCAGTATGCACAGTCACAGGTTGGTGACATCAGTAACCACACAACCAATGCTCTTGCTGAAGGTTCAAACAATCTTTACTTCACTGATGAGAGAGTTGATGATCGTGTTGCTGCTCTGATCGTTGGTGGTACAGGTATTACTGCCACATATGATGACAACGGTAATATGTTGACCTTGAGTGCTACTCAGGCAGACATCAATACTGATAACATCACAGAAGGATCTACTAATCTCTTCACCACTGCTGCTAGAACCAGATCACACTTCACATATGGAACTGGTATTACACATAGTTCTGGAACTCTATCAGTCACTCAGTCAGATATTAACACTGATAATATCACTGAGGGTTCAACAAATATCTTCTATACCAATGCTAGGTTTGATACCCAGTTAGCAACTAAGGATACAGGAGATCTTGCTGAAGGATCTAACCTTTACTATACAGACGCTCGTGCTGATGCAAGAATTGCTGCAGCAACTACAAGTGATCTGACTGAAGGATCTAATCTTTACTACACAGATGCTAGAGCGGACGCGAGAATCGCTGCTGCATCTACCAGTGACCTTTCTGAAGGAACAAATCTTTATCATACAACTGCTAGAGCACGTGCTGCTATCAGCGCAGGTGGAGATCTCTCATACAACGCCTCTACTGGTGTAATGAGTGTCACTCTTCCGACTGTATTCTCTGGCAACTACAACGATCTATCTAACCTACCTTCGCTCTTCTCTGGAGCATACAATGATCTGACTGGTAAACCAACCCTCGGAACCGCTGCTGCTACAGCGTCAACTGATTATGCTACTGCTGCACAAGGTGCTAAGGCAGATACTGCACTTCAGGCAGAAACAATCACCTTAGCAGCACTTAAAACTGCTGCTGCAAACTCCGCTACTTACGCTGCGTTCCAAGCTGCAATCGCTGCTCTCTAATAACCAATGGCAAATCCTACATCTAAAGCAGAACTCAAAGAGTATGCACTCCGTAGACTGGGTAAACCAGTCTTGGAGGTTAACGTATCAGACGATCAGATTGATGATTCTATCGATTATACAATCGAGAAGTTTCAGGAATTTCATTATGGTGGATCAGAAAGAGTATATCTAAAGCATCAGTTTACTGCTGATGAGATTACTGCATTTCAATCAGATACTACTGAGACCGTAGGTTCTACAGAGTTCAAGACGCAGAATAATTATTTGACATTGCCTGACCACATTTCTTCAGTGAACGGTATCTTCACCTTCACTGATAAGGGTACTCGCAATATGTTTGATATTCGTTATCAAATGAGATTGAATGATCTGTTTGATTTTACATCAACACAGTTCTATCACTACTATATGATTCAGACACACCTTGAAACAATTAACTTCTTGTTAGAGGGAATGAAACCAACTAGGTTTAATGCCTCCCAAGGTCGTCTTTACATTGACTTCGATGCAAAGACTGATGTTGTTGATGGTGGGTACGTTATCATTGACTGTGTTCGTGCTCTTGATCCTGCAAATTGGAGCAAGATTTATGGATCTATTTGGGTGAAAGATTATGCAACTGCAATGATTAAAAAATACTGGGGTACCAACCTTACGAAGTTCCAAAACGTGCAACTTCCTGGTGGTGTCACCTTGAACGGAGAAAAAATCTATAGTGATGCGGTTACTGAACTAGAACAACTAGAAGAAAAACTCCGTACCACATACGAAATGCCACCTCTAGATATGATAGGGTAATGCCATTAAATTCTTTTTTCACACAAGGGACAAGCGGCGAGCAACAACTCGTTGAAGATCTTGTCGTAGAACAAATTAAAATGTTCGGGGTAGAGGTTTATTACATCCCTAGAACATTAGTTTCTGAGGATACAGTCCTTGGAGAGGATTCATTGAACTCATTTGATTCTGCATATCAAATCGAAGCATACCTAGAAAACGTACAAGGGTTTGGTGGAGATGGAGATCTGTTCAGTAAGTTTGGTGTGAGAATTGCTGACCAAGTTAACTTTGTTATTGCACGTAAAAGATTTCAAGATCTAGTAGATGATAATACAACACTGGTTGTAGAAGGTAGACCAAACGAAGGAGATTTGGTTTACTTCCCTCTTGCTAACAAACTATTTTCTATTCAATATGTTGAGCACGAGCAACCATTCTATCAATTAAATAAGATCCACGTATGGGGTCTCAAGTGTGAACTCTTCGAATACAGTGGAGAAGACCTCGATACTGGTGTCGAAGAAATCGATGTTATCGAGAGAAACCTTGCACAAACTATTACCGTCAACTTCGCTACTGGCGGCACTGGTACATTTACAGTTGGTGAGGAAATCGCAGGTGGTACATCTAATGTTACTGCCGAAGTTAAGTCTTGGGATTCTACCAACAGACAACTACAAGTGTACAACAGGTCTGGTATTTTCACCATTCCTGAAACAGTAACTGGTCAAACTTCAGGTGCTGCCTGGACTACTGCAAGTTACAATACACTAAATAATACGAACTCAGAGTTTGATGCCAATGCTGACTTTGAGACCCTTGGGGACTCTATCATTGACTTCAGTCAAAGTAATCCCTTTGGTGAAATTGGAGGTGCTAGTTAATGTTAGGAACGTATTCTTACAACGAAATCTTTAGAAAGACTGTTATTGCTTTCGGTACACTGTTCAATAATATTGAAATCAAACGTACTGAAGGTAGTAGAACCGAGGTTATGAAAGTACCCTTGGCATATGGTCCTAAAGATAAGTTCCTTGCACGTCTTAGGCAAGTAGGAGATCTGACAACTAAAGATGCTGTTCAGATTACACTACCTAGAATCTCTTTTGAGATCTCTGGATTTGCTTATGATGCTACCAGAAAGGTATCACCAACACAGGTGATTCGTTATACAGGTAGTGATAGTAAGACTAGAAAATCGTTTATGCCAGTCCCATATAATGTGGACTTTGAGTTAGCGATTATGGCAAAGAACCAAGATGATGGTTTACAGATTCTTGAACAGATCTTGCCATTCTTTCAACCGATGTTTAACATCACCCTGAATCTTCAGGAAGCAATCGGTGAGACTAAGGATTTCCCAGTCACACTGAACTCAGTAGTTTATGAAGATGACTACGAAGGTGATTACACCACACGTAGAACTCTGATTTATACATTATCGTTCTCTGCTAAAACATATGTTTACGGTCCTGTCTCTGACGTTACCGATAAACTTATCAAGAAAGCGATCGTGGATACCGCTGCAGACAGCAAACGTACTGCTGCACGTGAGATGAGGTACACAGTTCAACCTGATCCTCTTACTGCTGATCCTGATGATAACTTCGGATTTAATGAACTCTATAGTGAATTCTCAGATGGAAAATCAAGAAACCCAGTCACAGGAAACGACGAGTAAATACGACGGTATTGAAGATGCTCTTGATGTGGAAACATCTCTGGTCAAACCAGGTGAACCACAAAAGAAATCAATCGTACCAAATGTTACTGATCAACAGATCAAAGACTATGAGTATTCTCGTGGAAACTTCTACTCACTGATCGAGAAAGGTCAAGAGGCAGTTGATGGTATTCTTGAATTAGCACAAGAGTCTGACTCACCTAGAGCATACGAAGTTGCAGGTAATTTAATTAAGAACGTTGCTGATACTGCTGATAAGTTGGCAGACCTTCACAAGAAAATGATAGAGATCGAAGAAGGTCCTAAGGGTCAGGCAGCAAAAAACGTTACAAACAATACGATGTTTGTTGGTTCAACAGCAGAACTTGCCAAGTTCTTGAAGCAACAGAAATCTGATAAATAGTAAAAACAAGTATTACCAAGTCGATGTCTGTATTAAATGTATTAGATACTACGACAGTGAGTGGATCAGGTACCGCTTATATTGTCGTCAAAACTGGTGTTGTACGGGCATATGCTGCTAGTGCTTCTTCCATTCAGTTCGATGCGGGTCCTGCTATTACCTTGGCAGCAGGCGAAGCAATTCTTCTTTCCTGTGGAAAGTCAAAGAACGTTAGTGTCCACGCTGCGACTAACGCGGACCCTTGTGTATTCAGCGTTGGTGGGGCGGGCGTCGGTTCAGGAGCAGGAGGAAGACATACTTTTGCTGTTGGCGATTATATTCAAACAGTTGATGGTGGAGATACAAACGGATTTGGTTCCGACTTTGTATCTGCTGCTTCAGGTGGTAAAAAAGTAACTGCTGTGACTGACCTGACTATCACAACAGATATTGATGCCTCTGGTGCAAGTGCTGCATATACTTTGAGTGATGCAGACATCATTGCAAACACAGTTCCTCAAATCCAGAGAACTGTAAAACTCACAGCAGGTTCCGCTAACGTCATCGTCGAACAAGTACAAATTGTTGGTGGTTGATAATGGAGAAGCAGGCACCTCAAAAAACTAAGGAGAATCCTAAGGATCAAGCGATCAAGAAGACCAAGCAACTTCTAGACCGCAGGCAACTTATGATTAATCTTAGGAAGTTGCAACTCCAGAGAAAATCAGTTCAAAACAAGGGTACTACCGATATGACGCTACAAACACAATCATATGCTATACTAAGTTTCGGAGAGTTTATCTCTGAGGGTGGTCTCGCCCGTGCTATGCAAAAGTCCAACACCAAAGTGACTGGACATATCAGTGCTGACCGTGGATCTTCTGAAAAGGAGAACCGTAGTAAAAGAAAAGGACTTGAGAAAGACCTTAAGAAGCACGGTATTGGTCACAAGAAAGGTGTCGGAGAATATAAATATGATTCAGGTGAGACAGGTCGTGAGGTTTCATACCACACTTCCAAACCCGACAAAATGTCGAAACGTAGATTCGGCAAGGTGATGCGTCGTCTTGGTCGTAAGCACGGACAAGAATCTGTGATTACTAAAGACAAGGACAAGTCTGCTAAACTTCACTATACAGAGAAGGGAAGCAAGGCGAAATCTGATAGCATCGGTAAAACAAAAGTCGGAAAACATCCTGAAGGATATGGTGAAACATCATCCACTAAGGTGCGTTCAGGCAAACTTCCCTCTAAATCTAAGGATAGAAAGTTTCATTATGGCTAGTCAAAACGACAACGGGCAGTGGGTATGTCAGTATTGCGGACTCACTTCACCTCAAGGGCATTGGCGTCCTAAAACTTGGATCGAAAAGCACGAAATGAATTGTGCATCTAACCCTAAAAACAATAAAGAGAAATGAAATCTTTCAGAGAGTTCCACGAAACCAAAGATGATCCCATCGAAGAAGGTGTGGGACTCGCTGTAGCGCGAGCAATCGACAAGACTAATCCTCCTTTGGGTAGACCATCCAGAAGAAGAAAGATCTCTCACGCATTGAAGATGAGAGAAATCATTAGAGATACTAAGAGAAACAAACAGAAAGACGATCCTTATTCAGCAGGTAAGGTTGCTAAGGCAGCACTTGGTGGAAAGGATAGTAAGAAGAAAAAGAAACCAGAAAAATCTCCTGTTAACTTCCTACAGGACAAGGACGTAAAAGAAAGTGCTTGGCAAAGAAAGGAAGGCAAGAATCCTAGTGGTGGACTGAACGAGAAAGGACGTAAGTCCTATGAAAGAGAGAACCCTGGTTCAGATCTTAAAGCACCACAACCAGAAGGCGGTCCTAGAAAGAGATCATTCTGTGCTCGTATGGGTGGAATGAAAGGACCAATGAAAGACGATAAAGGCAAACCTACACGTAAGGCACTCGCACTTAGAAAGTGGAAGTGCTAATGGATGAAAGAAGGAAACCTATAGGTAGAGCAAAATTCCACCTCAAGGTGACTGACCATTTCGCAAAGAGTTTCTTGACATATATAATATTCTACCCTAAATTCTTCTAGTAACCTTTGGAGATGACTTTATGCAATTCGAGCAAAAGGTCTGCGAAAAATGTGGTGCTACTTGGTTGAACGGTCAACACCGTTGGACTGGTACAGGTGCTGAGGGGAATGAACTAGACTTAGCAGGTTTAGTGTGTAATAATATAGATACAACAGACCCAGACTACACCAAATGTATTAACCCTATGCGAGGGCAGACAGGAGGTGATACGTGGGAATATAGACGTGGTTTTATTGACGGTGCACTTAGTCAGTTCCCTAAAAACAGGGATTCCTGACAGACTGTAAACACAGTTGGTGACTGGTGTAAATACCAGTAGTTGATAAAATTATTAATGAAGTTCATTTTTGCATTAATTGCTACAATGTTCTTGGCACTGCCTGTCTATGCTGTAGATGTTACAATGGGAAGTGGCGGAAACCTAGTTTTCGAACCTAGCGATATTTCTATATCCGCAGGTGATACTGTTCACTTTGTGAATGGTATGTTGCCCCCACACAATATCATTGTCGAAGGTCGTGCAGATCTATCAAGAGAGTCACTTATGTTCTCTCCTGGTGAATCTCAGGACATCACATTCACTGATCCTGGTGACTATGAATTCTTTTGTGGTCCACATCAAGGAGCAGGAATGACTGGAACAATTCACGTAAACTGATGACTCAAACACCAGAAAAACCATCTATAACAGATGTAACTAATTCCCAAAAAGATTGGGAAGATTTTTGGAACTCTGAAAATATCGACGCAGATTTTTGGATGCCCGAACTCGGAGATGATCCTATGGCACATCGTTTCAAAGAAATTCTACCACATCATCCTACACGTGATGAAGTGGATGAAATGATCGAAGCAAAGATTCGGCGTCACAACCGTAACGCTTCGATGGTAAGTATGGTGCTCGGAATTATGTTCCTTGCAGCATTTGTAGATGGTTTTCTGAGAGTGATTGGAAAAATTGCACCTTTCTTAGGTATAGACGTTTCTATTATGGGATGATCCCATATTTTATATGCAAGACACCAAGTACAATATCCTCTGCCAAGAGGATTACAAATTGATTATCGACGCTTTATGGAAGCGTCAACGTTGCTTCATCGCAGGCGATAGAATGTACAAAGAGTACGGTAGTCTAATTAACGAGATGGAACGCAGACAAAGTTCTGCTATTCCAAGGAGAGTTTGGGAATGACCTATGAAAACTCTAAACAAAATAACGCTTGACGTTACTATCACAATTATTGACTTCCTCTACAGAGGTCGTCACTTTCCAAGATTTTGGGTGCTTGAGGAGATCGCTCGGGCACCCTATTTTGCTTTTTTGAGCGTACTGCATTTAAGAGAATCTCTGGGACTTCGAACAGAATCCCACTTCTATTTGATGAGAGAACACTTCGAACAGTCAGTCAATGAAACAGAACATCTTGTTTATATGGAATCTAGGGGTGGTAATTCTTATTGGATTGATCGTTTTGTTGCCCGACATCTGGTACTTATCTATTATTGGGTTAACGTGGTTTACTATTGGTTATTTCCTGTCTCTGCCTATCATCTCTCGTACCTGATTGAGAAGCACGCTGCTGAAACTTACCGTAAGTATTTGGCATTTGTGGATGGTCAGGATACCAAGATAGAAGAGATTATGCAGGATGAAATCAATCATTCAAATGAACTACATAAAGCAATGGAACTGATTTTACAATGAGAGTAGGACTAATAGGTCTAGGTCGTATGGGCGAGGGTATGTCTCGTCGTATGATGAAAGATGGTATCGAGGTTTGGGGTTACAGACGTAACTACGAGAAGGCACAAGAAGCGTATGAAAAAGGATACGTGGACGGTGTTGCTGTTGACATTGATTCTCTCGTATCACAAGTAAAACAAGGTGGTTCACCTGGCATCTTTATGATGGTTGTGCCTGCCGAAACAGTTGAGGAGACACTAAATGAGTTACTACGGTTTTGTAGTGAGGGAGATATTATTATTGATCACGGCAATAGTAATTTTAAGGACAGTCGTAAAAGAGCAGAGCGCCTTGAAAAATTGGGCATCCAATATATTGACTGTGGTACTAGTGGTGGTGTCTTTGGTTTGGAGCGTGGATACTGTCTTATGGTTGGTGGTACAACTACAGCAGTATCTGTGTGCTCCCCCATTTTCCGCGCTCTTGCACCAGGGATGTCCGCTGCGCCCAGAACAGATAAATGGTCTAAGGCAACCAGTCCTGAATTCGGGTGGTTACATTGTGGATCTTCTGGCGCAGGTCATTTCGTGAAGATGGTTCACAATGGTGTTGAGTATGCAATGATGCAAGCATACGCTGAAGGATTTAATATCCTTCACGAAGCAAACGCAGGTTCTAAGTATGTCAAGGAAGGTGATGCTGAGGTCGCTCCTATGGAGCATCCAGAAGATTATTGCTATGACATTGACGTTGCTGAAGTTGCTGAGTTATGGCGTCGTGGTAGCGTGGTTGGTTCTTGGTTGCTTGACCTTACCGCTGATGTACTACGCGGCGATCACGAACTTAGCAAATTCGATGGGGGAGTATCAGACAGTGGTGAAGGTCGTTGGACTGTTCACGCTGCTGTGGATCTTGGGGTACCCACTCCTACGATCAGTACAGCACTCTTTGAAAGATTCTCATCAAGAAAATTGAATGATTTTGCTAACAGATGTCTTAATGGTATGAGGTATATGTTTGGAGGTCACAATGTTAGGTAATGTCTTACTATGGACATCAGTACCCTTTGTATGTGCCACCCTCGCATTTGCTAGATATAGGGGTGAAATATCGTATTATGAATCATCAGACTATGAAGGAAACGGAACCGCTCACTAAAGGCATTGTAATTTTTGGTGCTACTGGTGACCTTTGTAAGAAAAAGTTAATTCCCGCACTCTACAAACTATGGGAAAAAGAATTGCTGCCAGATCACTTCGTTATCACAGGTGCAGCACGACGAGTGAGGACAACACAACAATGGATTAAAAGTCTGGGTATGGAATATCCAGAAGAGTTCTGCAGGATGTTGGACTATCAATCGTGTGATCTGGAGCACGTCGAGTCCCTACAAAAATTACCAAATTATTTGGATGATAACACCTACTTCCTTTCTGTACCACCAGAGCGTTACGAAAGTGCGATCACTAATCTCAAAGATGCAGGTTTACTTGAAGACCCCGATCAAAGTCGATTGGTTATCGAGAAACCCTTTGGGCACGATTATAAATCTGCTGATCGTTTACAGTCTGTGGTGGAGCGATCTTTACGCGAGAAACAAGTTTATCGCATTGACCATTATCTTGGCAAAGATACTGTTAACAATATACTTGCTACTCGATTCAGTAATATACTTCTCGAACCACTTTGGAATAGGAATTACATAGAAGAGGTACAGATCTTTGCAACTGAAACTATCGGTTGTGATGGTCGTGCACAATACTATGACACAGCAGGTGCTGTCAGAGATATGCTGCAGAATCATATGATGCAGTTACTTGCTCTGATTGCAATGGAACCTCCTTGTCGTTTGAGTTCTACAGAGATTCGTAGAGAGAAGACAAAGGTTCTTGCTGCTGCACGTCTGGGTCAGAAGTTGGTTCTTGGTCAATATATTGGATACCAAGATGAAGAGGGTGTTGCACAACACACTAAAACACCAACGTTTGCCTCTGGCGATATTTACATTGATAACTGGAGATGGCAGGGTGTTCCTTTCTACTTTATGACTGGTAAGAAGATGCCTTATCAGTGTGTAGAGATCGTTATCAAACTCAAAGAACCACCTCAGGTTCTATTCGAAGGACATAAATTTAATGATCGTATTGTAATCAGACTACAACCAACACCACACTTGGATATTCGTATGGATATGAAAGCACCAGGTTTGGGTGAAGAGGTTGAGACTGCTACATTGACTCATCCATATCCAACAGAGAACTCTATTGATGGATATGAGAGATTGTTGTTTGAAGCAATCAATGGCAATCAATCACACTTTGTACACGCAGAGGAGATCATTGAGTCTTGGCGTATTGTGGATGATTTGATTTGTACTGGTGAGAAATGTCCTATCCGTACTACACCTTACATCTATCATCAGGGTTCTTGGGGTCCACAACACAAGACAGAGTTTATTACTAACTGGGATTATCCACAATGAATCTAGTTCTCAGGACTCACGAAGACTACGGTGATCCTGTATGGGGAGTTATTATTATGCTTCTAATACTCCTCATAATCGTCACTTGGTATATCGTCTATATACTAAAAGAATCATTCAAGGAACTGGAAGATGATCCCCCCGAGTCGGAAGAGTTGCTACAACTTCAGAGTAGTAGAGATCAACAGAGTTCTGGACGGAGACACGATTGATGTAACAATCGATCTCGGTTTTGATCTATATAAAAAAGAGCGAGTAAGAATCGCGGGTGTTGACACCCCTGAGAAGAGGACTCGTAACTTAGAAGAGAAAGCACTTGGAATTGACGCAACAAACTGGCTCAAAGAAAAACTGGAGTCAACTCTCTCTGGTGATGATCAGTTGTCTATTAGGACTGAACTTGTTGGTGGTGTCGGTAAGTATGGTCGCTTACTCGGTTGGTTATATGTCGGGGATGAAGATGTGTCCCTTAATGAGCAAATGATTACTGAAGGATATGCTTGGGCATATGACGGAGGTACAAAACAAAAGGATTTCGAAGAACTCAGAGAAATCCGTAGATCTTATGGAACTTTAACAGAATGAGAAAGGAACTTATCGAGGCAGTTAAACTACACGCCTTAGGAAACATTGAAAAACATAAGATGAACGTAGAGGTTTATCTTGCTAACCCTGTCGGTATCGGAGAGCATCCTGATATTATGGCAGCAATCGAAAGTGAGTTGGATCAGATCTCACACTACCACGATCAACTAGAGGTACTAGAAAAATACATCGAAAAATAAATGGAACCATACCCACTCCCAGTAGAATTTTGGTTTGTTCTACTGGGAATTGCTGTCTCTTTAGGACTACAAGCAATGCTTATACTCAAAGAGTATGGCGGTTACTCAAAAAGACCTAAGACAGGACACCCTGAGATAGATGAACTCAAGGGTGGAGAGAAACTGATGTCTGTAAAATTCAGGGAGATAGAGGTTAGTAACGAGGAGTATGAAGGGTATCAAGAATTAAAAGAACGTATAGATAGTTTGAAACGGAAAGAAGCAGATGAGTCTTGATGCGTATCTAGGCAATCCCAATCTAAAAAAAGCAAACGTACCCACTAACTTCACACCTAAACAGGTCAAAGAGTTTATCAAGTGTGCGGAGGATCCTATTTACTTTATCAAGAAGTACATTAAGATCGTGTCTCTGGATGAGGGTGTCATTCCATTTAACTTGTATGACTTTCAGGAAACGATGGTCAACAGGTTTCACAATAATAGATTTAATATTGCAAAACTACCAAGACAGTCTGGTAAGTCTACCGTGGTTACAGCGTACCTTTTGTGGTACGTGATTTTTAACGATAACGTCAATGTCGCAATCCTCGCAAACAAAGCAGCGACTGCCCGAGAGATGTTGGGACGTTTACAACTCAGTTACGAGAACCTTCCTAAATGGATGCAGCAAGGTATTATTGGCTGGAACAAAGGGTCAGTGGAACTGGAGAACGGAAGTAAACTCCTTGCTGCATCTACTAGTGCTAGTGCTGTCAGGGGTATGTCTTTTAACGTCATATTTCTGGACGAATTCGCGTTCGTTCCGAACAACATTGCAGATCAGTTTTTTAGTTCTGTTTATCCTACTATCTCATCTGGTAAGTCTACCAAAGTTATTATCATCTCTACTCCACACGGGATGAATATGTACTACAAACTCTGGCACGATGCAGAGCGTGGTACGAATGAGTATGTCCCAACAGAGGTACATTGGTCTGAGGTTCCAGGAAGAGATGCTGAATGGAAAGCACAGACTATCCGTAACACAAGTGAACAACAATTCCGTGTTGAGTTCGAATGTGAGTTCCTGGGCTCTGTTGATACTTTGATCTCTCCAAGTAAGTTGAGAGTGATGACCTATGAGGATCCCATTGAAAGACAGAATGGTCTCGATGTATTTCAGAAACCAGAAGAAGGACATAATTATACTATGACAGTGGACGTAGCGAGAGGTATTGATGGAGACTACTCAGCATTTACCGTATTTGATACGACAACCGTACCATATAAATTAGTAGCAAAGTATAGAAATAATGAAATTAAACCCCTACTCTTCCCTGATATTATTTGTCAGGTTGGAAGAGCATATAACCACGCTTACGTTCTTGTAGAAGTAAATGACATCGGTGGTCAAGTTGCAGATATTATACAATATGACCTTGAGTATGACAATCTACTGATGGCAGCAATGCGTGGTAGAGCAGGACAGGTTGTCGGTCAAGGATTCTCTGGTGGTAAGGTACAACTTGGTGTCAAGATGTCAACCGCAGTTAAGAAGGTTGGTTGCTCTAATATGAAAGCACTGATTGAGGATGACAAACTATTGTTGTCTGACTATGACATCATTGCAGAACTAACTACATTCATTCAGAAGGGTCAGTCTTGGCAGGCAGAAGAAGGTTGCCACGATGACCTTGCTATGTGTCTGGTAATGTTCTCGTGGTTGGCAGTTCAAGATTATTTTAAGGAACTCCACGATAACGATATTCGTGCTAGAATGTATCAGGAACAACGCGAAGCGATTGAAGCGGATATGGCACCGTTCGGATTTATGGATGATGGTCTCAGTGATGAGGCATTCGTAGATCCAGAAGGACAGGTCTGGCATACCGATGAATATGGCGATCGCTCTTATATGTGGGAGTACCGATGAGTGTAGAAACAATGATGGGGTCCCTAGCGACGACACTATTCATCTTAGTGTTATTTTCGTTTGGATTCGTAATGGGTTATGCAGCGAGGAAAAGTGAAGAAGAGTGAACTAATTCATTATCGCCTCCAAGCAATGCTCAGAGAAAATACCTTCAGCGATCTAGCATACTTAGGTGTTAGGGAAGGAGAGCATTGGTATAGTGTCGGTGGACACGAGGTACCAGTCAATGCAATAGAAGAACTGGAACGAGCAGATGAGTCTTGAAGATGAACTGAGTCTAGAAGCATTCCTATTCGTAGATAGACAGTGTAGGAAATGCTTGAGAACTCTGTCCCTGACTGATAATTTTTATAAGACACGTAAAGACAGAGGACAGAATCCCTCTGCATATTCGTATGAGTGCAAATACTGTACTAAGAAAAGAGTAAGTAAGACAAGAAAGCAAAAACCTAAACTACGAAAGGAGTCTGACTATCCTGACTGGTAATGTTCACGTTCCGTTTCCCCGCTTGAACAGTAGGTTTATCTAAATAATATCAGCAATAGATTGAGATTTTCAAGGAGCTAACCAATGGCATCTACCCAACTTTCACCAGGGGTCGTTGTTCTTGAAAAGGATCTGACTACGGTTGCTAACGCGACTCTAGATAATGTTGCAGTGATAGTCGGTTCCTTTGAAAAGGGTCCCGTTAATAAGATTGTAGACGTAACTAGCGAGAAAGAACTTCTTGCAGTCTTCGGTCGCCCTAACGATTACAACTACGAATACTGGTATTCAGCAGCACAATTCCTGTTGTACGGTGGTACACTTAAAATTGTCCGTACAAACAGTTCTTCACTTAAGAACGCTATTGACACAGCACAGACTGTTGTCACTACTTTCTCTGGTGCAGACACAACTCTTACAGTTACATCAGCGACAGACTTCGCGACAAGCGATTTGATCTTGATCGACGCTGAAATTCTAAGAGTGACTAACGTCTCAGGTAACGACCTTACTGTTCAACGTGGTCAACTTGCAACTGCAGCAACTTCACACGCAGCAGGCGCATCTATCACTCTGATCGAAGAATCAGGTAATAGCACAACGATGAACCAAGGCGGTACTCTTGCTGCAGGTGGTACAACACTGACGGTTACTTCTGTTGCTTCTCTTGCTGTTGCACTAAACGATCACATCTTGATCTCTGACGAGATTCTCAAGGTGACTGCTATTAGCGGTAACGATCTGACTGTTGAGCGTGGTAAGTTGGAAACAACTGCTGCTGCACAGACTGATGGTCAGACTATCAAGCGTTTGGTGGTTACTGCAGGTAAGACAACAATCAACGAACAAACATCAACTGGTGTTAGTGCTCCTCTTGTTAGAAATCTCGAAGAGTATGAAGGTAATGTTGAAGGCGCTTCTAACTCTTGGAAGTATGCTGCTAGACACCCTGGTCTCTATGGTAACTCACTTAGAGTTGTTATCACAGACGCGGGTGCTGACCAGATCCTTTCACTTGCACAACCTACCACTGCTGAGTGGGAATTCTCAACTACAACTGACGTAAGTTATAGCGGTGCTAACGCAGGCGCTAAGATCTTCGGTTACAGAATCGTAGTTACAATGGATTCCGCATCCATCGCAGGTGACTTTGAAAACGGACAATACTGGAGAGCAGAAACAGATGCTTCATCTCCTGTAAGTATTCCTGTTCAAGGTCAAGTCGTTGCTTACGATCCTCTTACAAGAAAGATCGAGATTGATGTTAACTACTCACTCTCATCTGACGTTCTTGAAGTTGGTGACGTAATCGCACTTTGGAGTGCAGAGACTGGTGGATCTAGAACTGGTGACAAGGGTACTGTTGAAGCAGTTGAAAGACAACTTCTTACAATTACTAACGCATCACAAGAAAGATTCGAAGCAAACTACACTGTATCTGATGACAACGCATCAGGTTCACCTAACATTAACATTGCTTCTGTAAGATCAGAATACGACGAAAGATATTTTGGCGGCAATCAGAAGTGGGCAAACGTTGCTCCTAGACCTGGCACATCACCTTGGGTTCAAGACCGTGGTGGTTCTAAGGACCAAATGCACATCCTCGTCCTTGATGGAGATGGCAAACTCACTGGTACACCTGGTGCGGTTCTTGAGAAGTTCCTCTTCGTGTCTAAGTCAATGGATGCCAAAGGCGTTCAGGGCGAGACCATCTTCTACAGAGACGTTATTAAGAACATCTCACAATACATCTACTGGGGTGCACACGAGACTTCAAGCATCTTTGATGTTGATTCTGGTGCTAACGGTGACTTCGGTTCATCTGGTGTTTCAAGACACTTTGACTTGATCAAGCAAACTGCTGCTATCAAGACTACTGAAACTGCACTCGGTCGCGAGATCATCGGAACTTCAAACGGTTCTACTGCTAGATACCACCTCCAAGGCGGTACTGACGGTTACACTCTTTCAAGATCTGAGATCCTCGGTTCATACGACCTCATCGCTGACAAAGAAACCATTGATGTTGATTACATCTTGATGGGTCCTTCGATGGCAGACACTAGCGACACAATCGCTAAAGCACAGAAGATCATTGACATCGCTGCAACCCGTAAGGATTGCTTGGCATTCGTTTCACCTCCACGTAATGACGTGATTGGTCTTAGCGATACCAACATCATTGTTAACAGAACTATCGATTACTTCGATAAACTGTCTAGCACATCATACGCTGTCTTTGATAACAACTACAAGTACATCTACGACAAGTACAACGATAAGTATCGTTACATTCCTTGTAACGCTGACCTTGCAGGTCTAACACTTAGCGCAACTCTGAATTCAGAAGCGTGGTTCTCTCCTGCAGGATTCAACAGAGGACAGTTGAGAAACGCAATCAAACTTGCTTACTCACCTCTGAAGGATCACAGAGATAGATTGTACGCAGCAAGAATCAACCCTGTGGTTGCATTCCCTGGACAAGGTATTGTCCTCTTCGGAGACAAGACTGCACTTTCATACCAATCTGCATTCGACAGAATCAACGTTCGTCGCTTGTTCTTGGTACTTGAGGATGCAATCTCAGAAGCAGCAAAGACTCAACTGTTCGAATTGAACGATGAGTTCACTCGCGCTTCCTTCAAGAACATCGTGGAACCGTTCCTCCGTTCGGTTCAGTCACGTCGTGGCATCATCGATTTCTTGGTTGTCTGCGACAGCAGCAACAACCCACCTGAGGCGATTGACAGAGGCGAGTTCTTCGCGGAGATCTTCGTGAAACCAACACGCTCTATCAACTACATCACTCTTACATTCACCGCTACTAGAACTGGTTCTAGTTTCGCTGAAGTTACTTCCTGATTCAAGAGACTAACCTAGGAGACAAACAATGGCAGAATCACAACCAGGACAGGTGGAACAGAGCGCAATACGCGCTCCCATCTTTTCCTTCCGAGATCAAGTAAAGGACTTTGCACGTCCCAATCTATTCCAAGTAGAAATCTATGCACCTCCAATCCTTCAGGATGGAGTATCACCCCAATCTGGTGGTGTTGCAGGATCATCAGCAGATGCTTCCGAGAACTCTGCAGGTGGATCTCAACTCAACGCATCCGAAGCATCCGCTTTCGGTACCTTCCTTGTGAAGGCAGCAAACATCCCTGCATCTACAGTGGGTGTTGTTGAAGTACCTTACAGAGGAAGAATCCTCAAGGTAGCAGGCGACAGAACCTTTGAACCTTGGACAGTTACTGTTCTTAATGACCAGTCCTTCAAGTTCAGAGCATTCTTCGAATCTTGGTCAACCAACATTCAAGCACTGCAGCAGAACTTCCAGAACGCTAACACTATCGCTGATTATCAAGCGACAGCAAAGGTTAGACAGATGGATAGAAAAGGTAAGATCATTCGTACTTACAAGTTCGAAGGCATCTGGCCATCTAACATTTCTGCAATCGACCTTGACTGGGGAACCAACGATACTCCTGAGGAGTACACTGTTGAATTCCAAGTACAATACTGGACCTACGACACAGACATCAACACTGGAAACGCGGGCGGTTAAATAGGTTAAATTGAAACCGTATAAATAGTTGGGAAGAAAATTCTAATAATTAGATGTCCCAACTTTTTGGTTATTCTCTTGAACGTGCCAAGAAGGACTCTGCAAAGGGTCCTTCTTTCGTGCGTAAAGAGTCAGATGATGCAGCGACCCCCGTTGCAGGTGGTGGTTATTTTGGTACCGCCATCGATCTTGATGGAACATACAAAGATGAAAACGACCTGATTCGTCGATACCGCGCAATGTCGATCCACCCTGAGTGTGATCGTGCTATCGATGATGTGGTTAATGAAGCAATCGCAGGTGAGTTAGATGACACTCCTGTGGATGTTGAGTTGTCAAATCTCAAGGTCAGTGCAGGTATCAAGAAGAAGATTAGAGAAGAGTTTCATAACGTTCTCCGTCTTCTTGACTTTGATAAGAAAGCATATGACATCTTCCGTCGTTGGTATATTGACGGAAAGATCTATTACCACAAGATGATTGACCCCAAGAATCCTAGGGGTGGTATTACAGAACTCAGATACATTGATCCTAGAAAGATCAGAAAGGTAGTTGAACTAGAGCGTCCTAAAGATAAGACATTTGTTGATCCAAGGACAATGGAAGCACAGATTGCTCCTAAGTCCGCAGAGTATTACGTTTACAACCCTAAGGGTCTCCGAGGAATGGAGACTGCAGGTATCAAGGTTGCCCCTGATGCAATCTCTTTCGCCCACAGTGGTTTGAAAGATATGAATAAGAATGTGATTATGTCACATCTTCATAAAGCAATCAAGGCGCTCAACCAACTGAGGATGATCGAAGATAGTCTTGTTATTTACAGACTGTCAAGAGCACCTGAGCGTCGTATTTTCTATATTGATGTTGGTAATCTTCCTAAGCAAAAGGCAGAACAATATCTCCGCGAGGTTATGTCTCGTTATAGAAACAAGTTGGTTTACAACGCAGACACAGGAGAGATCAGAGATGACAGAAAATTTATGTCGATGCTCGAAGATTTCTGGTTACCCAGAAGAGAAGGCGGGCGAGGAACTGAGATCACTACGTGCCAGGTGGACAAAATCTTGGAGAACTTGAGGATGTCAAATACTTCCAGAAGAAACTCTATCGTGCATTAAATGTACCTGAGTCACGTCTGGAATCTGAATCCACTTTCAACTTAGGTCGCGCAGCAGAGATCACACGTGACGAGATTAAGTTCCAAAAGTTCGTAACTCGTCTGCGTAAGAAGTTCTCTGAACTACTTCACGATCTACTCAAGACACAACTCATTCTGAAAGGTGTTATCAGCATTGAAGAGTGGGATGATATGGCAGAGCATATTCAGTATGACTATGTTGCTGACAACTATTTCTCTGAACTCAAAGAGAAAGAGATCCTTACAGAGCGTCTAAACCTAGTTCAGACAATGGATCCTTTCGTTGGTAGATACTTCTCTGCTGAATATATTCGTCGTCAAATTCTTAAGCATACTGATGCGGAAATCAATGAGATCGATGATCAGATTGAGAAAGAAATTGAGGAGGGCAAGATCCCTGATCCTGCCGCTATTGATCCTATGACAGGTGAACCTATGGCACCTGGAGCAGAAGGAATGGAGGGAGAAGAGATGGAAGAAGAGGGTCCAACAGGTGTTGAGTCTATTCCTCCTGCAGACTATAAACGCGGAGAATTCTAAATATTAAGTACGAGGACATTTATTATGCCATCAATTCAAGCGAAAGAAATCGTCAACAAAATCTTTTCAGGATCGAAAGATCTCAGTAGTGAAGTTGATGATGCGATGAAAGCAATTACCGCTGATGCTCTAGAAGCAAAGAAAAAGGAAATTGCAGGTGACTGGATGCAACCTGAAACTCAAGAGGAACCAAATGAAACTGATCACGGAACAGATTGAAGACGTTCAAATCCTTTCTGAGGAGAAGAACGGTAAGAAAAATCTATACATAGAAGGAACATTCCTACAAGGCGAGATTAAAAATCGCAACGGAAGAATGTACCCTATCAACACACTCCGTAGAGAAGTTGATAAATACAATGAATCTTTTGTTAAAAATGGTCGCGCCCTTGGCGAACTGGGACATCCTGACGGACCAACAGTTAACCTCGACCGTGTATCACATTTGATCACATCGCTAGTCCAAGAAGGTAATAACTTCAGAGGAAGAGCAAGAATCCTAGATACTCCTATGGGTAACATCGCTAAGAACCTTTTGGGTGAAGGCGTGAAACTAGGTGTTTCATCACGTGGAATTGGTTCACTCCAAGAGACTCGTGACGGAGCAAAAGTAGTTGCTGATGATTTTATGTTGGCAACCGCAGCAGACATTGTTGCTGATCCCTCAGCACCAGATGCTTTTGTAAATGGAATTATGGAAGGCAAAGAATGGGTCTGGAATAACGGAATCATTCAAGAGTCTGAAATTAACCAGATGAAGAAGCAAATTGACAATGCTGCTAGTCGCAAGATTCTTGAAGAGCGGAAGATTTCCGCGTTTTCAAAATTCTTAAACTCCCTGTGAGTATAAATATTTTTACGAATAGCAAAGACTACTAAGGAGACAACTCTAATGTCACAAGAGAATGAAGTAATGGCATCCGAAGAAAAGCAGGAAGTCACCGAAGCAAAATTCGACGGTGCTGTTGCTGACGGTTCTTCTTTGGGTGGCGTTGAGAATCTCGGAGGTCCTACACCTCAGAACTCAAAACCTGATGATGAGTCAAACAAACTGAAGACTCCATCACAAACACAGGCAGCATCACCAAAGACAAAACCTTCCGATGCTTCACCTAAGAAGCACGAATCAGTTGAAGCAGAAAATGCTGAAGGCGATGATCTTATTGAGATCGACCTTTCTGCTGATGTTGCTGCTCTTACAGAAGGCGAAGACCTTTCTGAGGAGTTCAAAACTAAAGCAGCAACTATCTTTGAAGCTGCTGTCGTATCAAGACTGAATGAAGAACTAGAGCGCGTTCACACTGAATACGCTGCTACTCTTTCAGAGGAAGTCGAAAGTATTAAGTCTTCCCTTGCTGAGCAGGTAGATGAGTATCTTACATATGCTTGTCAGCAATGGATCGATGCTAACCAACTCGCTGTTGAAACTGGTCTCAAAGCAGAGATCGCAGAGAGCGTAGTTAGCGGACTTAAAAAAGTTTTCGTCGAGAACCACATTGAGGTTCCCGAGGAGAAAGCAGACATCATTACCGATATGGTGACTGAACTAGATGAGATGGAAGCAAAACTCAACGAACAAATTGATAAGAACATTGCACTTACAAATGAAGTTGCATCGTTCGCTAAGAATGGGATCGTGAGCGAGGTCGCAGAAGGTCTTGCATCTACCGAGAAAGAGAAACTTCAAGGTCTCTCTGAAGGTGTTGAGTTTGAAGATGAAGAGTCATTCCGCAGCAAAATCGAGACTCTTAGAGAGTCGTACTTCTCTAGCAAGCCTCAGGCAGCAGCAGAGACGATCGCTGAGGATGTACAACCTGTTGTGGATACAGAAATGACGGATTCAATGTCTAAGTACGTTGATGCACTCCGTCGTTGGACTAAGTGATTTAGTCATTAAAACTATTTTTCCCTATAAACCCAAAGAGGTATAAAGCAAATGTTCAAATCCGAGCATCTGCAGGAGAAGTGGTCACCCGTTCTTAATTGTGAGGGTCTTGATTCCATCAAGGACAACTACAAAAAGGCGGTCACCGCAATCCTGCTCGAAAACCAAGAATCATTCCTGAAGGAAGAAAGAGGCATCCTCACCGAGGCAGCACCTACTAACTCTACAGGTTCTTCAAGCAGTGCAGCAGGTTTCTCTGCTGACGCTACAGCAACTGGTCCTGTTGCAGGTTTCGACCCTGTTCTGATCTCCTTGATCAGACGTTCAATGCCTAAGCTTATTGCTTATGACATTGCAGGCGTTCAACCTATGACTGGTCCTACTGGTCTGATCTTCGCAATGAGATCTAGATACGGTACTGACAGAGCATCTGGTACAGAAGCATTCTTCAACGAAGCAGATTCACAATTCACAGGTACTGACGCCGCAGGTACTAGCGGTTTCGGTTCTGCAGGTTCTGCTCAGGCAGGATCAAACCCAGGTCTTCTTAATGACTCTGGTACATACACCAACGGTACAGGAATGAGAACTGATGAGTCTGAGACTCTCGGTACTGGTTCTAATGCCTTCGCTGAAATGAACTTCAGCATTGAGAAAGTTACTGTGACTGCGAAGTCCAGAGCACTCAAGGCAGAGTACAGTTTGGAACTTGCTCAAGATCTTAAGGCAGTTCACGGTCTGGACGCTGAATCTGAGTTGGCAAACATCTTGTCTACTGAGGTTCTTGCTGAGATCAACCGTGAAGTTGTTAGAACTGTGTACAAGGTTGCAAGACCTGGTTCTCAGTCAAACACAGCAACTGCAGGTATCTTCGATCTTGACGTTGACTCCAATGGTAGATGGTCTGTTGAGAAGTTCAAAGGTCTTCTCTTCAACATCGAAAGAGATATGAATGCCATCGGGCACGAGACAAGACGCGGTAAGGGTAACATCCTGATCTGTTCTGCTGACGTTGCATCTGCATTGTCAATGGCAGGCGTTCTTGACTACACACCCGCACTTTCAGGCAACAGCAACCTTCTTCCTGACGATAACAGCAGCACCCTTGCAGGTACTCTTAACGGTAGAATCAAGGTTTACGTTGATCCTTACTCTGCTAACGTTAGTGACAGACACTTCTACGTTGCAGGTTACAAAGGTAGTTCTGCATATGATGCAGGTCTGTTCTACTGTCCTTATGTTCCTCTCCAAATGGTTAGAGCCGTTGGTCAGGACACCTTCCAGCCAAAAATTGGATTTAAGACAAGATACGGTCTTGTTGCAAACCCATTTGCTGAAGGTACAACTCAGGGTAGTGGCGCTCTTACTGCTAACGCTAACCGTTACTACAGACGTAGTTTGGTTGACAACCTTATGTAAGCAATCGCTTATATTTCAAACAACAAAGGGACCCTTCGGGGTCCTTTTTTTATTAAATACTGTATAATTAAGATACACTATCATATGTCAGGACGTAACTACGTGACTAAAGATGAGATGAACGTCAAAGTTCTAAAACTAAAAACCGAACTCTTCAACGGAACCTATCACGGAGCATCTAAAGACTGGGAGGATGGTGCACACTTTATGCTTAATCGTGTTCTCCATTTACTCCAAGAGTATCGTGCATAAATAAAAATGGCGAAACACCACAAGATAGATAATGTCTTTTCAAACGCAAATAAGCAACAGGAATTTCCTCTCACCAGGTGGGTTTCGCTTTACACTTGCTAAGTATCCTAAGGTTAGTTACTTAACGCAAATGGCAAACATACCAAACATCTCTTTAAGTTTGGTAGAACAACCTACTCCATACAGAGATACCTACATTGAGGGTACTCTGGACTACGGTCGTTTCAATCTACAGTTTCTTGTAGATGAAGATATGGAGAACTATCTGATCCTACATAACTGGATGCGTGGTCTCGGTGTTCCCGAAACCTTTGGCGAACGTCAAGAGTTCATTGATTCAAACGAATCAGTCAATACCGCAAAAGCATTAGGAGAAGATCTAATCTTCGCAGACGGTACACTGACTGTCTTGAATTCTAATTTCCAACCAATATACAATGTTCTCTTCAAGAACTTGAAACCTGTAGAACTTAGCACATTAGAATTTGATGGCACTCTCAGTGACCAAGAATATTTCCAAGCAATAGCATCATTTGATTACCTATCATATGAGATCCAAAGTCTCTCTGGTGATAGGAAGAAAAACTTAAAGTAAATTATGGCACTACTTGAAGAGTTGCAGGAGTCCTGGTCTAAGGACTCTATTTTTAATGAGGCAGATTTGGGCAACGAGTCATTAATTATACCAAGTCTACATCAAAAGTATCACATCTACTACAACAAATACAAACTAATCCTTGAGGATGAGAAACTCAAACTCAAGAGGATTTACCGTGAGCAGTGGTTATGGTATAGCGGTAAGAAGACAGATGATAAGGGACAGGTCTTTGACCTTAAGGTACTCAAGGGAGATCTAAACACCTTCCTAGATTCTGATGAAGAGATTCAGAAGCAATCACTCAGGGTAACTTATTTTGAAACCTGTATAAATTATATTGAGAACATCTTAAAGATGATTAACAATCGCGGATTCCAAGTGAAGAATGCGATTGATGCAAAGCGGTTTGAATTCCCTGTCTAATGGTAACCATTGAAAAGAAGAATGAAGCGTTCCTGAAAATCAGGGCGGAACTCAGTGTACATAAGGAGTTATCTGACTACTTTACATTTGAGGTCCCTGATGCAAAGTTCCTTAAAACCCAAAAGAGATACAAGTATTGGGATGGAAGAATCCGTCTTTACTCTCCTGGGACTGGGGAACTACCTTTAGGTCTCTTTCATTATCTTGAAGAATGGTTACAGAAAAAGCAATACGAATATAAAATAGAAGACAACAAATATTGTGGTATCCCAGGTGAAGTCAACACACTTATCACACCCGAGGCAGTTAATGGTTTTGTTAGATCTCTGGGTACTCCTTTCAAGGCGAGAGATTACCAACTCCAAAGTGTTTATTCAGCACTTCGGCACAACCGTAGATTACTACTCTCTCCCACTGGATCTGGAAAATCTTTCATAATCTATTGTCTTCTCAGGTGGCACCTGCAGTACAAGAGAGAGATATTGATTATTGTACCCACAACCTCACTGGTTGAACAACTTTATAAGGACATTGAACAGTATGGATTCTACGCTCGCGACACCATTTACAAGATCTACGGAGGAAGAGAACGTTATACAGAGAGTCCTGTCGTCATATCTACGTGGCAATCTATCTACAAGGAGTCTAAAAATTACTTTAATAGGTTTGATGTTGTTATCGGCGATGAAGCGCACCTCTACAAAGCAAAGTCGCTAACAGGAATCCTCAACAAATGCCACAATGCCAAGTACAGAATTGGATTGACTGGCACCCTTGACGGTATGCAGTGTCATCAACTGCAACTGGAAGGTATGTTTGGCAAGGTAAATAATGCTATACGCACAAAGGATCTGCAGAAGAAAGGTCATCTGACTGAACTGAAGATAAACATCCTGCTGTGTAAACATAATTATACTCGCTTCGCTGACTATCAAGATGAGATTAATTATATCATAACTCACGAGAAAAGAAATAAAATTATTACTGGTCTTGCGCGAGACTTACCTGGGAATACACTGATTCTATTCAACTACGTGGAGAAGCACGGAGAACCTCTTTACGAAATGATAAATAGTAAAGGAGGAGACAAACGTATCTTCTTTATACACGGAAAAGTTCCGACTGACGAACGAGAAGAAGCACGCCAGATTTGTGAGAACACAGACAATGCAATCATCCTTGCATCGTACGGGACGTTCTCAACTGGTATCAATATAAAAAACTTACATAATGTAATATTTGCATCTCCATCAAAGTCTAGGATTCGCAATCTTCAGTCTATTGGTAGAGCATTACGGAAGCACGACTCGAAAGGTCAAGCAACCCTATATGATTTTGCTGATGATATAAGCAATGGTCATTTTAATAATGCAACTTTGAACCATTTAGTTGAACGTATTCGTACTTACAAGGATGAGAAGTTCGACTATTCAATCACAAAGATCAAACTAGGAGAATAGTATGTCTCTAAATTACATCAAACCAGACGAGGAATTCTTTGGATGTATGAAACTTACATCTGGAGAGGAACTGCTTGGACGTATTGTTGTTGTGGAAGAGCATAAAGGTTTCTACTGTGCTTTCATTCAAGACCCCGCCAAGGTGCATTCTCAGGATAAAATTATCGACGACAAGCGGGCGGTGGCAGTAGGTCTCAAGAGATGGATGGTTTTCTCTGATGAAGATTTCTTTATCATTCCTGAAGAGAGAATCATAACGATCGCGCCGATGTCGCAGGACGCGGTAATGATGTATAAGTTTTTCGTTAAGCAAGAATTAAAAAGATCACCCAACCCCGACAATATCCCTGATTCGAGTATTGAACTCACTCAAGAAATGGGACTGCTCGGTACATTAGAAGAAGCAAGAAAAAGACTTGAACAACTGTTTAATGGTAATAGCTAAGAATATCCTTTGCAACCCTGACAGTGTTGATCATAATTGTTTCAGAGGGTGTTGTCAAGGGTATCAATATCCATTGACGAAAACCCTGTTGTCTGTTATGATTTCAATATGAATTAAACCTACCGATGGCATTAATGGCAGCACGGAGAACTAAAAATCAGCACTATGTAGATAACCAGAAGTTCCTTGCTGCTATCGTGGATTATCGTGACCGTGTAGAGATTGCTAAAGTTCGTAATAAACCCAAACCTAGGATCAATGAATACATTGGAGAGTGTTTCCTAAAGATCGCAACCCACCTTTCATATAGACCTAACTTCATCAACTATATGTACAAGGAGGATATGATCAGTGATGGCATTGAGAATTGTGTTCAGTATATTGACAATTTCGATCCTGCTAAAAGCAGGAATCCTTTTGCATATTTTACTCAAATCGTTTACTATGCATTCCTAAGAAGGATTGCTAAAGAGAAGAGACAGATGGATATTAAAGATAAGATTATTGAGAAGTCAGGTTTTGATCAGGTCTTCCACTCTGATGGTGATGGAGATACTGCACAACTGAATAGTATCAAGTCCCGTATTGAGATGAACAATCGTTACTAATGATTATCGATCAACTTGCATCTGTCATTCGCTTTGCGATTGAAGATCTAGATGCTGTACAAGTTGAAACAGATTATGAAGAAATTATCAAAGATGATCTTGTCATAAAGAATGAGATCTACAAGTGTGAAGGTCTTCGTAAGTTACACCTTGAAATAGCAAAGACAGATAAACTAGATGTACTCCACTGTGTATTCTTCCCAGACTTCGAGTACCCTATACCTATTTTTGGTGCAGACATTATTGCAACTAGGAATACAGTCACTGCTGCTATTGTAGATGTTTCTCCTGTACATAATACTGGTAACATTTACTACAGTATAGCACCACTAGCAAACTCATATCATTTTACGCACAAGAGACCACTACCACTATGGGGTGAGATCTTCTCTCCATTCTGTAAGTTTCAGAGATTACATCTTCAGAATGAGCAACAGGATTTTATTAACTTGGTCAATAACATTCTTCTGATATATTGTGACTGGGTGAAGAGATCTAAAAAGGATGACAAGTGGGTGAATAATATGTTAAGATTGGATGACCAGATCTGGTACTGTAAATCCCAGAAACAAAACAAGAAGACTCTTGCAGTTCTGACCCAATGGTTTGGTAAAGAGTTTGCAGAGAAATACATCGATAAGATGCTCTTCGATACACCTAGACTCAAATGAATCTATCTTTTGATGATGAAGAACTTCAGTGTCTTCGCGTCTGTGTAGGCAATGCACCTGCACCTTACAACATTACTAAGAAGGAGATTCTTAAACGTGTTGTAGAAAAGGTTGGAGAACCAATCAAAGAACACCACGAAGGTCTCACACTTGCAGAATACGATCTAACACCCTATGGAATTGACCCCTGAAATTATTGAAAAGATCCAAGAGGCAATGCGTCACACAAAAAAGGATGGCACTGTCAACTGGAAGGATGGAGATGAGATTGAGGTAAATCTAGCAGGTACATTTGCTGCTGATAGATTCATTGTGATTAAGAACAAAACAAAAGATCCAGTAATCTCTGCTCAACCTCATCCTGACTATGATTATGAAAAGAAGGAGTGGAAGAAAAAATGAAGGTTCTCTTGATTACTGATCAACACTTCGGTGTTCGTAATGATCATCCTGTCTTCCTAGAGAAGTACAGAGAGTTCTATACGAATACTGTAATTCCTTATATTAAGAAGCATAAAATCAAGCAAGTATTTTGTCTTGGTGATACATTCGACAAACGTAAGTCTATCAACTTTGCATCTCTAGATGCTGCAAAGGAGATGTGGTTTGACCCGCTCAAAGAGATGGGTGTACAGATGGTTATGCTTATCGGTAATCACGACATCTATTATAAGAATACTCTACGTGTGAATGCACCCAATCATCTACTGGGTGAGTATGATAATGTTACTGTCATTGAGACACCAACAGAACTGACGTTTGATGATAAGAAAATTCTATTCCTACCTTGGATCTGTCCTGACAATAAGGACACTAGTGATGCAATCATCGATAACTCTAAGGCAGACATTGTTCTTGGACACTTAGAACTCAATGGATTTGAAGCAGTTCCAGGGCACGTGATGGAACACGGTGAGGATCCTGCAAGGTATGAGAGGTTCCCTCTAGTCTGTACTGGTCACTATCATATGAAATCTAGGAGAGGTAATATTCAATACCTCGGTAATCCGTACCAACTCTACTGGAATGATTACGGTCAGAAGCGTGGGTTTCATATCCTAAATACTGATACATTAAAGTTAACGTTTGTTAAAAATCCATACGACATATTCTGCAAATTATATTATGACGATTCTAGAAATGATTACGATGATATTCCAGACTTGTCTCCACTCAAAGGAGCATTCGTCAAACTAATCGTTCAGAATCGATCTAATCAAAAGTGGTTTGATCGTATGATTAAAGCAATTCAACAGGCAGATGTAGCAGATCTAAAAATTATTGAGGATCTGACACTAGATGCACCCGAGGTTAATGAAGACGTGAAGATGGAAGATACGATGAGTATCTTAGAGACTTACGTTATGGACTTGGAAGAATCTGTTGATAAGAAAAACGTCGTTAACATTCTGAAGTCCTTATACGTGGAGTCTCTCAACCTATAATGTTCATTCTCACAGACGAAAAAACTGGCGGTGTGTATGCTGTAACTCCTAAAGGGAAAGAGAATCCTAAGGGTCCAAAAGCAGTGCAGATCTTTGTTGACAAGGATGATGCAGTACGTTATAATTTAATGCTAGAGGCAAACGATTATGCCCGTAAGTTAGATGTGCTTGAGGTTGACTTCGATCTCGTGGTACAGAACTGTCTTGCACATCGTTATGACTATGTTATTGTAAAACCAAATCAGGTAGTGGTACCACCCGAAGACGATTAACTATGATTGTATTTGAGAAACTTCGATGGCGAAATTTTTTATCAACTGGAAATAATTTTACTGAACTAGATCTCATCGATACTTCCTCAACTCTTGTTGTTGGTCCTAACGGTGCAGGTAAGTCAACGATGTTGGATGCCCTGTGTTTTGGATTGTTCAATAGACCTTTTCGTAAGGTGTCCAAATCACAGTTGGTAAATACTATCAACGAAAGAGATACCCTCGTTGAGATAGACTTTAGTATTGGATCTGTTTCGTACAAAGTCGTACGAGGGATGAAACCTAATGTATTTGAGATTTGGAGAAATGGTTCCCTCGTGGATCAAGACGCTGCCAATCGAGACTATCAAAAATACCTTGAACAATCAATACTTAAACTTAACTTCAAGTCTTTCACTCAAGTTGTTATACTTGGAAGTTCAACTTTTGTTCCTTTTATGCAGTTGTCTGCACCGCATCGAAGGGAGGTTATCGAAGATCTACTGGACATTCAGATCTTCTCGCAAATGAATATGCTCCTCAAGGAGCGGATGAAAGATAATAGAGAACAACTGAAAGAGTGTGAACATCAGTTGCAACTTGCAGAACAAGCAATCAACGCTCAAAAGAAAACTGTTGATAAGTTGTCAGCAGTAAATGATGAGCGTATTACTAGACAGCAAGAAAAATTCAAAGAGAATGAAGATAGAATGATGGAGATCAAAGGAGAGATCTCTCTCATTGAAACTCGTGTGGTCGGACTCAAGTCTATGCAAGAGGAGTTGCTGAAGCACGAAGGTATGCTGATGAAGCAAAATAAAATCAAATCTAAACTGGAAGACAAAGGTAAGAAGTCTCTCAAAGATAAAGCATTCTTTGAAAAGAATACAACCTGTCCTACCTGCTCTCAGGACATTGAAGAATCATTTAGAAATATGAAGGTTTCTATCTATTCAGAGAAATACGAAGAGATGCGTAAGGCAGTGTCTGAACTTGACACACAGATTGCAGATACTATGTCACTTTGTACAAGCATTCGGAAAGAGACAGATCAACTCACTGAAGATCAATTTGAGATCCGCCGTTTGTATAACGAAGAAAAGAATCTGATGAAGGAGAACAGTGAGATCTTGTCTCACGTTCAACGTCTAAATACATTGCCTGACATCAAGAAGGAGAGAGATCAACTAGTTGTACTCCAACAAACTTATGACGAGAAGGAAGAATCTTGTTCTAAAGTTACAAAGGAAACCTTGGATTACAAACTGGTTGGTAACCTCCTCAAGGACGGTGGCATCAAGGCAAAGATTATCTCAAAATATATTCCTATCATCAACCAAAGGATCAATAAGTACCTAGGTGATATGGATACCTTCGTGAATTTTACCCTTGACGAAGAGTTCAGTGAGGTGATAAAGTCTCGACATCGCGACAAGTTCTCCTATGCCTCATTCTCTGAAGGCGAAAAGCAGAAGATTGATCTGTCACTCCTATTCACTTGGAGATACGTTGCGAAACTAAAAAACTCTGTTGCCACTAATCTCCTCATCCTAGATGAGGTATTTGATTCATCACTAGATAATCAAGCAACTGATGAACTCTTAAAAATTCTTAAGAGTCTAGGTAGTGAAACAAACTTCTTTGTTATCTCACATAAAGGTGAGGTTCTTCAAGATAAGTTTGAAAAACAAATCCGTTTTGAAAAGATCAACGGTTTTAGTAAATCATTCAGTTACGAATAATGTTTAGTCATCCATTTTTTACTAGTAACAATGGGTATGCCAAGCACGATGAGTTGAAGTTTGATCTTCTAGAAAATCGTGACAAGATCTGTCAAGATTACAATATTTTCTATGGCACTGGGTACTCAACTGTTCATACTAACCCTGAATATCATCTATTGTATCCAGACTTTGCAGATTGGGTACTCCAGAATATTCACCCTTTTGATGAAGAACTCCAGATTGAGCAGATGTGGGTCAACGTCAATCCTAAAGGTGGGTTCCAAATGCGTCACAACCACGCAGATGCAGATATGGCAGGGACTTACTATGTCAAGGTACCACCAGGCGACACTGGAGACATATATTTCTATCATCCCAACCATACTGTCGAAACGTTAAATAGAATACAACCTTATTGGGCATACACACATTGTCAGATCCCAAGAGAGCGTGATCTATACTTCTGGCCAGGTTATAATGACCACGAAGTCAGGCAAAATTATGAGAACCAAGAACGATGGTCAATCAGTTTTACTTTGAAAATACCCCAGAAAGTCCGAGAAGTAAGATTTCCAAATTTACCCAAGACTTCCTAACTCCCTTGCAACATTGTAAGACGGAGTTATTTCCTACAACTCTGTATGTTTTTTCACATAATAATGACTCGATTATTAAAGAGATTGAGTCAATACCTGACGATCCTGAGGTTCTATCCCACCTCTCACCAGGTGCAAAACCAAGTATTATCGAAGGATCCCACAACGGGATGTATGGTCTTCAACTATTCAAAAGATATGAACTACCAACCTTCAGTCAGTTCGTACACGACTGTCTGGAAAAAGTATATCCAGAGTCACAAATTTTCCAGTCGTGGATAAATAGATTACCTAAGGGGTCTAAGCAAGCAGTTCATACTCACGCGAACTCGGTTGTATCTGGAGTCTATTATCACGAGACCACATCCGATATGGGTGGTATCGTTTTTATGAATCCAAATCCATTCTCCAAGATGGCAATGTGGGGTACTGAAGAAGGCAGGTTCTTTCCTGCTACACCCAATACTCTAGTTTTGTTTCCATCTTGGTTGGAACATAAAACATCTGAGAACAGATCTAATATGCCACGAGTATCCATAGCATTCAACGCGAAGTAGACAGTTAATAAAGTGTCCACTCAACCCTTACGCAACCACGTAGGGGTTTTATAATGTGTACATAGACAAGGAAACAAATGACCGTAAACACAGGAGTCAAAGGTACACTCGCTAAGTTGCTCGCAACTGAAGACCTTATCATTGAGCACAAGAACTGCCAGACAGCATCATTCGATGTCAAGCGTCGTGTTCTTACACTTCCTATCTGGGACAAAGCAAGTGAGACTGTATATGACTTGCTCGTATCTCACGAGGTAGGTCACGCTCTATTCACTCCTTCTGAGTGGACAGAGAATCAGTTCAAGTGCCCTCAGTCCTACGTCAACGTTACTGAAGATGCTCGCATCGAGAAGTTGATGAAGCGTAAGTATGCAGGTCTTCCAAAAACTTTCTACAGAGGTTACGCTGAACTAGATGCTCAAGATTTCTTCCAAGCATCTGACTCACACAAACTAAACCTTATCGATCGTATCAATCTTCACTTCAAGATCGGTAACTACAGAGACATTCCTTTCTCTGCAGAAGAGCAAGTATTCGTAAAGAAGACTGGTAACGCTGAGACCTTCCAAGAAGCGTGTGACGTTGCTAACGAGATCTTCGAGTTTATGAAGGAGAAGCAAGAGCAGATGGAAACAGTTGCTGCTCCTGCTCCTAAGGAAGGTGCTGAGTCAGGTGCACCTGCAGGTGACTTCATCCCTGCTGATTCATCTAACAATGATCAGGAAAAGTTCCAAGAAGAAATCAATCCTGAGGCAGACATCGATTCTCCTCAAGAAGAATCTGAGGTAAAGCAAGGTGAATCACAAACACCACAGCAACCAACTGGTGCTTCAAACGAAGGTTCTAATGAGAACTACAAACCAGATCCTATGGAAGCATTGACTGACAAAGCATTCCAAGAAGCAGTCAAGGAACTTGTAGACAGCACATACGACTCTGAGTACATTCAGATTCCTGTTGTTGACCACAAAAAACTTGTTGTTGGTTGGGAAGACGTTGTTCAAAAGTCTGAAGATTTCTGGAATGCTACTGAGTGTGAGCACGAGAAAGCAGATCTTGCTAAGTCTGTGACTGAGTACAATGACTTTATCAAAAAGTCTCAGAAAGAAATCAACTTCCTGATCAAAGAGTTTGAGTGCAGAAAAGCAGCAGACTCCTATGCACGTTCACTTACATCTAAGACTGGTGTTCTCAACACTACTGTGTTGCACCAGTACAAGTACAACGATGACATCTTCAAGCGTGTGACTGTTGTACCTGATGGTAAGAACCACGGTATGATCTTTCTTCTTGACTGGTCAGGTTCTATGGCAGGTTGTTTGTTCGATACTGCCAAGCAAGTCCTACAACTTGCACACTTCTGCAGGAAGATCAACATCCCATTCCGTTGCTATGCTTTCAACTATGCTTGGAATGCATTCCACAATCAGGATCTACCTCAGTCAGAGCGTTTCATCCCACAGTACGGTGACATCTCTTACGCTAACGGATTCTGCCTTGTAGAAATGCTTTCCTCTGAAGCAAAGAAGAAGAAAGACTTCGAGCGTTCTTGCTTGACATTCTGGAGAAACGTTGCATCTAACTGCAGCGGTAACGGTCACTGGTATGGTCGTCACTACAACTTCCAACACTGCCCTGGTCTTGGTCTTAGTGGCACTCCACTCCTTGAGGCAATCTCTGCAATGCATACTGTCATCCCTCAGTTCAAGAAAGAGACTGGTGCTCAGAAAGTATCTCTCTCAGTCTTGACTGACGGTGAGTCTGGTCCTGCATCCTACTTTGCTGAGCGTACAAACCTCTTCTCTGGAAGGTTGTTTGAGAATACATACGGACGTAGGTGCCAACTTCGTGACCGTAAGATCGGCAAGATCTATGAGAAAGAAGATCATCCTTCTTACCAACTCAACGTCTTCCTTGAGAACCTCAAGGATAGGTTCCCTGAGGTAACTACTATCGGGTTCCGTCTCATCTCTCCTCGCGACACAGCATCTTACCTTCGTCAACTTGGTTATATGGGTTGCCTTAAGAGAGTTGATATTGCTCACGATAAGTTCAAGAAGGAGAAGTTCGTAGAGATCACTGAGTCTAAGTACGATGTACTCTATGTTCTTCCTACAAACAATCTTGAAGAGTCTGAGTCTATCGATGTTGCTGACGGTGCAGAACTCAAGCAGATCCGTGCCGCCTTCAAGAAACTTTACAAAGGCAAGAACAGCAACAAGAAAATGCTTTCTTCTCTTAGTAAGACAATCGCATAAGTGGCACACTGACCTACCATCTGTGCCACAGATGCCCTATACTTAATTCATACAAACAAACACACTAAACAAATGCCTTTCGATCCCATCCCTTACACAACCGAAGACTTCTTCAACTATCTTGTAGAGAACTTCGGACCAGAAGTTTCTGTTCCTAATCTTCTCGCTGCTTCCGATCACTTCGGATGTTCTCTTGCTACTGTCAAGAAACGTATGAAGCAGTACAAAACTGGATACAACAAGTGGCAACTCACAGTTGCTGAGGCACGTAAGCAATTCGAGGCAGCAGTTGCACCACAAGTATCTCTTGTTCCTGCAGCAGACCCTAACTACGTTCCTTTCGGTAACTACAGCACAATCAAAAAAGTTATCAAGAGCAAAGCGTTCTACCCTACCTACATCCAAGGTCTGTCAGGAAACGGTAAAACTCTTGGTGTTGAGCAAGCGTGTGCTTCTCTAAATAGGGAGTTGATTCGCGTTAACATCACGATTGAAACCGACGAAGATGATCTTATTGGTGGGTTTCGTCTTGTTGATGGTAATACTGTCTGGCACAATGGACCAGTCATCGATGCTCTGGAGAAAGGAACTGTGCTGCTTCTAGACGAAGTAGACCTTGCATCAAACAAGATTCTCTGTCTCCAGTCTGTTCTTGAAGGCAAAGGTGTATTCCTTAAGAAGATTGGTCGCTATGTAAAACCCGCCCCTGGATTCAATGTTATTGCAACTGCAAATACTAAAGGTAAAGGCAGCGATGACGGTCGCTTTGTTGGAACCAATGTTCTCAATGAAGCATTCCTAGAGCGTTTTGCTATTACCCTCGAACAGGACTACCCATCTGTAGTTACTGAAACTAAAATCCTTAAAGGTATCTGTGATGATGCTGACTTCTGTAAGCGTCTTGCTGACTGGGCATCCATCATCCGCAGGACTTTTGCTGAGGGTGGTATCGATGAGTTGATCTCAACTCGTAGGTTGGTTCACATTGCCAAGGCATTCAACATCTTTGGTTCTAAGGAAGATGCTATCAAGTTCTCCATCAATCGTTTCGATGAGGAAACTAAGCAAGCATTCTTTGAACTCTATGATAAGATTGACGCGGACTTCGCACCCGAAGGTGACAAGGTTGTACCTCTAAACGGAACTGATGTTGACTTGGGGTGATTACTCTGTTAAACTAATAGCATCCTATGGATCTCCCAATTAATGATGAGGAACTCCTCACTGTAGTCGCTGCCCTTAAACTGGGTGGCGACACTGCCCTTCATAACAAACTCAAACTTGTTACTGAACTAAGAGCACTGGGAAAACCTTACAAAAAAATCCTTCGAGAACAGTACGGTTATGTCGTGTAAGTATGATGAAGTGGCAACACTTCAAACATTGAAAGACTACATCACAGGAACATATCAAGGTCACTATTCAGCAGGCAATGATCAGATTCAAACACTTGATCTAATTGAAGCGTGTGGTGATGCCGAGGCATTCTGTAGGAGTAACATCCTAAAGTATGCCTCTCGTTATGATAAGAAGGGGTCCTCTAAAATGGATCTCCTCAAGGTGATGCATTACGCAGTCCTTCTATATCACTTCTCTCAAAAAGAAAAAATCACTGAACAGTATCCTCAATGAGCACAGTCAAGATCTCCAAAAAAACACAATCAATCCTCAAAAACTTTGCTACTATCAATAAGTCGATCGTTATCGATCCTGGCAGTAGGATCCGTACGATCTCTGTCAACCGCAACATTTATGCTTCTGTCGAAGTTGCTGAAAAGTTCCCTCAGCAAGTCCCGATTTATGACTTGGGTCTTTTCCTCTCTGGTCTCTCGCTGTTTGAGAGTCCAATTTTTGACTTCAGTGACCCTCAGAAACTTGAGATCAAAGACGAGATCCACCAAGCAAGGACGCAGTATTATTACTCGGACCCCGACATCATCACGAAACCTCCGTCCAAGGAACTGGACATCCCTGGGGTAGATGTTGAATTTAATCTTCGTACTGATACTCTTGCTGACCTTCTCCGCGCTGCTTCCGTCTACCAAGTGCCTGATCTATGTCTGTACAATGGTGGTGGGAACATTAACCTGATGGTATGCGACAAGAAGAATGAGACTAGCAACACGTTCAGTGTTCCTGTAGGTACTCTCAAAGATCCTGACGATGAGTTCTGTTATTGTTTCAAGGTTGAGAACCTCAGACTCCTCCCAGGTGATTACAAAGTTCGTATCGCCAAGAACAAGATCGGACACTTCCAGTCTACTGGAACTCCACTTGAATATTACATTGCTCTAGAACCCAAAGGCAAATGAAGCAAACTGACCTCTTCAAAGTTCCAGTTTATATCCACTCAGTTCGTGACTGGGAAACTATCAAGATGTATTTCTTGAACAAGATTGACTGGAACGATCCAGAGTGTCAGGATTTGATGCAAGATGATTATCTCAATGGTGGGTATAGCGATTTCCACAAGTATTATGCTCAAGGACGCAACCCAGAATACTATGAAGAATTGATGACAATCTTGCACGAACCGCTTCAAGATTTTGCTAGTATGAATCCTGGGGCATTTGTGTCTAATGCGTGGTGCCAAAAGTATCCCGCTAACACCTGTCACGCTGCACACAATCACGGTGCAGTTGGATACTCCGCTGTGTTCTATGCTCAACTGGGCAGAGCACACAAACCCACATCATTCTTCTCACCGTTGATTGATCCGTGGACTGGACAAATCGAATCGATTGAACCAGAATGTAGGGAAGGTGATATAATTTTCTTCCCATCCTATCTTATCCACCAGTCACAACCACATCGTGCATATGAGGATAAGATTATCTTTTCATTTAATCTACATCTCTCTGGAGATACTATTTCATTATGAGTGATTTTCTTTGGTGCGAACAATATCGTCCTCGTAAGATTGACGATTGCATCCTGCCTGAGAATATCAAGAGTGTACTAAACAAATTTGTGGAGAAGGGTGAGATTCCCAATCTGCTGCTGTCTGGACCTCCTGGTATTGGCAAGACAACAGTAGCAAAAGCATTGTGTGAACAACTAGAAGCAGACTACTATGTCATCAACGGATCAGACGAAGGACGATTTCTCGATACAGTCAGAAACAATGCGAAGAATTTCGCTTCGACCGTATCGCTTACTGCAACTGCTAAACACAAAGTCATCATCATTGACGAGGCAGATAACACAACCCCTGATGTTCAACTCCTCTTACGGGCAAGCATTGAGGAGTTTAGTGGCAACTGTAGATTCATCTTCACCTGCAACTACAAAAACAAAATCATCGCGCCCCTCCATTCTCGTTGCTCAGTTGTTGACTTCTCCATCACAGGAAAAGAAAAGCAACAACTCGCAGCAGAGTTTTTCAAGCGTGTCCAGTCCATCCTTGACGAAAACAAAGTCGATGCTGAACCTCGCATTCTGGCGGCGCTAGTACAAAAATATTTCCCTGACTTTAGACGTACTCTCAATGAACTCCAACGTTATTCTTCCATTGGTAAGATTGACAACGGTGTTCTTGCTGCTGTATCTGATACTAAACTTGACGACCTAGTAAAGTTTCTCAAAGAGAAAGAGTTTACTAAGATGAAGAAGTGGGTTGTTCAGAATCTGGACAATGAACCTACACAGATCATTAGGAATGTTTACGACAGTCTCTATACATATCTGTCACCTCAGTCTATTCCTGAGGCAGTCCTCCTGATTGGTGAGTATCAATACAAGGCAGCATTTGTTGCCGACCAAGAGATTAACTTGGTTGCTTTCCTTACTGAACTTATGATGAGGTGTCAGTTCAAATGAAACTCCGTTATCCAAAAGAGTACAACTTCGTAGATGCTCTGACAGATATTAGATCAGCAGTCTTGTTGATCGGACTCCACGGTAAAGATCTTATTGGTCTAGAACTTGGAGTCTTTCGTGCAGAAAGTCACCTGACTATTTTGCAGAACTGTCCTAACGTCAAGAAGTTGTATGGTATTGATAACTGGGAACCATACACAGACTGGATGAATCCTGATGGTGATGGTCCTTTGAACTCTACCTCTCCTGCACAGATGGAGACACACGAATGGATCGCTAAGCACCATATCAAATGGTCTGGTTGCTCTGACCGTTCAGAACTTTGGAAGGGTAATACAGAGACTCTTCATTTGAGTTGTGACGATGAGACATTCGACTTTATTTTCTTTGATGCTTGGTTGGATTACGAACAAGTAAAACGTGAACTGAATGATTGGTATCCTAAACTTAAAAAGGGTGGTCTATGCATCGGTCACGATTACAATGCTGAACCAGTGAATGTTGGTGTAGCAGAGTTCAGAGATATAAATGAAATTAACAGTCATATGGCAACGTATGATTCTATGTTCGCTTGGAGAAAATGAATCACATTGGATTAGAAATTGTTTTTTGGACAACACTTACAGTCTATCTGTTCGCTAGACTCGGAGTCTTCAAGAAATGAAAAAACACGAGATCTTTCCTGTTGAGATCTTTACCTTTGAAAGACCTGATCTTGTAGATCCTATCTTGGATGCTCTTGATCCTATTGAACGTGGTATGTTTAACTTCCCACATCCTGTACAGTCTACTAAAGGTAACCTTCAAAACCTTCCTGCATTTCGACCACTTACAACTTGGATCGAAGAATGTCTAGAAGAGATCAAGAAGGATCAGGAGTTTGAGATGTGGGGTAAGTTTGAAATCTCTATGATGTGGGGCAACGTATCAATGCCACACTCTGAAGGGATGCATCAACCACACAGACATCCTCTTTCATACTGGTCAGGTATCTTCAATCTTACTGAAGGTCACCCTACACAGTTCCAAGACCCCTGTTGGGTCCGTTCTTTCAATCAGATGGAAGTAGTCTCATCAGCATATAAGAACGCTTGTAGCGCCCCTGAGTGGCGTCCTGGGACACTAGTAGTCTGGCCAAGTTGGTTAATTCACTTCTCAACACCTCACGTGGGTGATAAATACCGTGCAAACATTGCGTGGAATGCACTTCCAACTGGTCCTATTAACTTCGGACCCTTTGGACAAAATATGACCAACATCAAGTTGGTTCAAGATGACCCTGTTATGCAACCAAATCCAGATGAAAGTTGACAGATTTTATGATCCATACGAAGATCTTGAAAAGGAAATCCTTGCAGATCTAGAGTATGCAGCACAGCGAATCGGTGGTAAAATGACTAGAAGTCGTAAAGTTGAATCCAACGGACGGTCTTCTAAAGTAATTACTATTGAATATGATGTCACCCAGTAGTATGAAATCATACAAAACACCACTGCGTTACCCTGGTGGTAAGTCACGTGCTGCTGCGAAACTGTATCCTAAGTTTCCTGACCATATCAAAGAGTTTCGTGAACCATTCCTCGGTGGTGGTTCTATGGCAATTCATTTCTCTAAGTGTAATCCAGACACACCTGTATGGGTGAATGATACTTACTATTATCTGTATAACTTCTGGGTTGTACTACAAGATCGTGGATATGATTTGAGTAATACTCTGATGGGTATCAAGAATATGCACGATACAGAAGAGAAAGCGAAAGATCTATTCCTCAAATGTAGAGAGGACATCGACAAAGTATCTGAGTATCAACAAGCAGTTTACTTTTACATTCTTAATAAGTGTTCATTCTCTGGACTGACAGAGAACAGTTCATTTTCTAAGCAGGCATCAGTATCAAACTTCAGCAAGAAAGGTATCAAGAAACTGGCACACTATGGTCAGATCATTGAGCACTGGGAGATCACTAACGATGACTACTCAGAACTGATGACTGATGATCGTGATGTATTCTGTTTCCTAGATCCTCCATACGACATCAAAGATTTCCTGTATGGAACCAAAGGTTCTATGCACAAAGGATTCGATCATAAACGTTTCGCACGTATATGTGATGAGTCCACTTGTAACTGGATGATCACGTACAACTCAAACGAGAACACTCGTGGTCTATTCACAGGTTATAATCAAACAGAATGGGATCTCACATATACAATGAGATCTACAGGCAACTACAACAAAGAACAATCTAAACGTAAAGAACTTCTCATCACCAACTATGTCAAAGCACCACAAGGACTACCCTTTAACTGATTACCTCAATAGTATTAACCATACTAAAGAGGATCTTCGTGAGCGTGGTGACGATTGGATGAAGAAGTATCCTCCATTCATTGTCAACAAATGTTTTAGTGGATTCAAAGAGACAGTTCTATATGCCAATGCTCTCAATGAGTTTCACCAACTTGATAACGATCTTCAATATTCATTTTATCTAAATAGTCTGAGAAAGAAACGTCGTTTCTCTCCCTGGCAACGTAAGGACAAGATTGAAAACCTTGACCTCATCAAAAAATACTTCAAGTATTCAGATGAAAAAGCACGGGATGCACTTAGGATTCTGACTAAGGATCAGATTGAATTGATTAAATTAAAAATGAATACTGGAGGTAAAACCAATGGCAGGTGAGATCGAGATTTCTTGGTCCCCCGATATGATGGTAGAGGTTAGTCTCAAGCAACCTGATGACTTCTTGAAAGTCAGAGAGACACTTACCAGAATCGGTGTAGCATCGAGAAAAGAAAAGAAATTATTTCAGAGTTGTCATATTCTTCATAAGAAGGGTAAGTATTATATCGTACACTTTAAGGAGTTGTTTGCGTTGGATGGAAAGCACGCGAACCTAACTTCTAATGACGTAGAACGTCGCAACAGAATTACTAAACTACTATCCGACTGGGGACTTGTAGATATTGTTGAAGAAGAGATCGGTGAACTTGCACCACTGAATCAAATCAAGGTAATCTCTTACAAAGACAAGGGTGAATGGATCCTAGAGTCGAAGTATAATATCGGGAAGAAACGTACAGTCGCTGAGTAGATATATATAGTAGTCCTATAGAGTGACTATGGCAGAAGATCCAAAGAAAAAACAACCAGAGAAACCAAAAGGTTTTTTTGGTCGCCTAAAGGAGGCATCAGAAGATAAGGAAGAACAACTCGCGATCCTATCTACGTTCGTGAGACTTGGTATTCTTGTCTGGTCTGGTGGTATCCTGACTTTAGCGTACGTTGATCTGCCGAAGGCACTCAACTTTCCCGAACAGGATCTCGATCCAACCTTCATAGCCAGCGTGTTTACTGGGGTTTTAGCGACGTTCGGGGTTCAAACCGCCAAAAAGAACAATGGCGGTGGTAATGCTGCAGGTGGTGGCAGTATCACAAAGGCAGATATGGAAAGACTAATTCAGGCAGCGTCACAGACTGCTCCTGCACAGATCATCCGTGTCGAACAAGCACCTTTGAAAATCACTACCGAAACTGACCCTAAAAAGTATGAGATGTAATTATGTTCCAAAAAGTAATTAACACATTTGTTGTGTTCAACTTTATTTTTGCAGGTACTATCACTGGTGCAAGTGTTTACACTTGGGTGAATAGAGAAGCACTTGCAGAAAAATCAAGAGAAAGACTTGCAGGTTTTGTTGCAGAGGCAGTTGGTAGTATGGTCCCTGGTCTTGTGGATTCTAAAATGCCAGACGTTTCTGGTCCTGCTATTCCTCCTGTTAGTCTACCCGTTCCTTCTAGTCCTCTAGGAAAATGAAATGGTTTTATGCTAGTGCAGGTGTAATCCTAGGTATTTCACATCTAGGAATGATCGGTATCATAGCAAACAAATCAACTCTTCCAACTCTTAACCCACCTGTAGGTCCATATAGTTCCTACAGTGCTGAGGTTGGGAAGGATGGTTATCGCATTACCTACAAAGGAAATGATCCAAAGGTTATGGCAGAGAATCAGTTCATTGACAAGACCAATGGATTCTTTGGTATCGGTGGTAAGTCTGTAGTCAGAAAAGAAAACCAGTACACAATGGATGGTGCACGTCATCTAGGAGGTGGTGGTCTGGGAAAGTTGTCTGCCAAAAAGATCGAGTGTATCAAGGCGGCAGGTGGTGGAGAACAGACAGGTGCAGTGATCGGCGCTAGTATCGGAACTGCTGCTGCTCCCGCTGTGGCAGGTGTCCCATTCGTGGGTCCAGTCTTAGCAGGTGGTATTGCTCTCTTTGCAGGTGACCAAGGTAAACAGATTGGTGGAGAAATTGCACAACAACTAGCAGACTGCGAAGGGGTTGAATGATCGGTCCCTTCCTCAAAAAGTTAATTAAGTATTACCTTGAGAAACTTTTGATGTGGTTGAGAATGCTAAAATTTAATTATGAACTTGACTCAGAGATCGACGAGTATCATAAAGCACTAGATAAAAGAGATAAAGAACGTAACTTACCCAAAGTAATTGAGGAAGGAGTCTTCGGTGAAGATGGGTGGTCTATTTCAATAGGTTCAGATTATGACAGAGATTCCAGAGATCGGGGTGAGGAACCTACAGATACCTGACATCCAGAGTTACGACTGGATCAATAGTATCCCTGCAGCAATTCCTATCTACCCACCTGTTACTACACAGGTTGGTGTACCTATTATCAACATCCCAGGATGTGTAGAGGCACACGAACTGGATGAAGGTAAGAATGAAAATTTAACAAAGGACGATCCTAAAGGAGCGAAGGTTTATTGTGATGCACAGACTCCTTCGTTTACTCCTATTGACTATGCTCCTGAAGGGTTGACATTCTCTGGACCACCAGTAGAACCACCTAAGTTTGAGAACCAACAACCAGACTTAAAGGTTCCCGAAACAAAAATCCCTAAGACAGAGACTCCTAAATGTCCTACTAGGGCACAAGAATTAAAAAACCCCATAGGAAAAATCCTAGAGGGTAATAAAAAGATTGTTGCTTACGAACTCGTAGGCAAAGAATGTATTGAAGTAACAGAGAAACTTAATCTTCAACAACAGATTGTAGAAAACATCCCTTCAGCAGGGTTGGTAGTTACTACAGGATCTATCGCCGCAGTTGCTGCCACCTCTGCACTGCTCGCAAAACCGCTTGCTGATCTTCTTTTGAGAGTGGTGAAACCTGCTGTGAAGAAGACTGTTCAGAAGATTGGGATTGCTCTTGGGAAGGTTCCAAAACTTCAGTCTCTACGGGACCGCCAAGATCATCAGCGGATGAGGACTCGGGCACTGAGAGAACTTCGGAGGATGAAGAAGAGGTAGGTAATTTCGGGAAAGTGTGGTTATGTTGTGGTATATGATTCACATTCATAACCAATACATCGGAGCATACAGCATAATATTTTGACCCAGGTTTGAACATAATTCCTGCCTTCATCAATTCACCACAATTCTTGAGTCTCGCGATCTCAAAATCTAATCGCTTGTTAGCAATTAGTTGTCTCTGCATATCATTCTGTGTATTCGCTGCTCTCTTACAATCCTCTTGTGCTTTCTTATCAAGTGGAATAGACCACGTAGCACTTACACCAAGAGATAGGTTATATGTATCCTTCTGTCCTGTTCTTACAGGAACTTGATATAACACTGAACCAGGATTGTCTGGTGCTCCATCATCATTTAGATCTCGCATATCATATACATTATCCCACCATTCATCTTCCCAAGGTTTCTGTCCAGATGCACTACCAGTGACAAATGGTGTGATGTTAAGTGTACTACCTTGACACTGAATACCATTACCATAAGTGTTGGTAATATATGGTCCTTGTAAAACCTGAATTGCCTGATTGGTCACTGAGCCACTGCTATTTGCGATGGGCGCTGCAGTAGCAGATACACCACCAACAGTCTCTGCACGCAGTGGTGTTGACAATAAAGATAGAGCAACTGCTCCTACTGTTGGAAGATAGAAGTTGTGTCGGTTACGCTTGTAACCTCGGTTACCCTTTGAATAATAGTTTGGTTTTGCAAACCAGGACCTGAATAGGTCTCTGTAAACTGGAATGCCTGTCCTACATTGTTCTGAGTCCAGTTTGGTTTTTGATTTACATTTAGTCCTGTCCATTTTGAAGTCACACCATCAATAGTTTGAGTTTCACTTGTAACACCTGGTGTCATAGATGCACCATCGTGTTTTACGTTTGTACCACTGACTGAGTAAACCCACCCTGTAGCATAATCCATCGAGTTGATTGTCTCAGTCACCTTAGAAGTAGTCTCAGTATGAGACGTCATCGAGCCTTGAGTAAAATTAGGCACCACAGGCACTGCTATCACTGGAGTTCCAGCGAATGTAAACAGTGCCAAGATGACTAGTTTTAGTCTCATCAGTCTTACTGTCCGATAGTAATCTCGGAGACGAACTGACCTACAGCACTAGTACCCGCTCCGCCTGCGGTTAGTGCCATCGTTCCTGAGGTATCGATTGTACCTGCTAATGTGTCTTTTGTACCTGCAGCAGTTGAGGTCACATTGGAGTAGTTAGGCACAGCACCTGCAGAAACTGCACTACTTTCTAATGCGTCCCCTTGATAGAATGACTGAGTAAAGCTGAAACTTTCCCCTGCAGTTGCTTGGGTCGCTGACAACGTAGGGATCGCTCCAACGCCTGAACTGATGGTAAGAGAACCAATAGATGACGTAGCAGATCCACCACTAGGTGTGTATTGTGTAGTCACATTATTACCACTTACACTGTAAGTAGTACCGACACGCTGTACATTTGTTGCTGCCGCGTCCACAGTAAGTTGTACTGAAGAAGATAATTTATGTGTAACATCGGCATATGCAGGTGCCGTCATCAAACTCATAACAAAAAGCATCGCTGCTCTTTTCATTTTGCTCTAAAATACGAGGTCTATGTAAGCCTATTTAGCGTCGTATAAACTGTACATATGATACCGTTTTAACCGAACCCCAAATCCATTGCTATCATTATAAATATTGATGTCGCCTTCGGGGACAACACATAAACTCTCGCTTTTAAGGAGCAGTACAAATGAACCATTTCACATCAAGTGATCTAGATAAAATCCTACAGGCATCTAGGTCATACTCAGTCGGACTCGACAACATCTTCAACAGACTAGAGGCACGAGCACTAGCGGATCACGAGAAAACATCCTATCCTCCATACAATCTGATCAAAGAATCAGAAACTAAATGGAAGATCGAAGTAGCACTAGCAGGATTCAAGAAGGAAGAGTTCGAGGTCGCAACAGAAACTAACGTCCTATCAATCAGGACAGTCAAAGAGAAGAACGATGACCACAGAGGATACCTACACAAAGGTGTAGCGAAACGTACCTTTGCTAGGACATTCACACTCTCAGATGACGTAGAGGTTGGCAGTGTTAATTACCAAGATGGTCTTTTGACCATAGAACTTAACAAAATCGTACCTGACAGTCACAAGAGAAAGGTATATAATATTGAGTAGTCGCTATGACGAATGAAAAAATTGCTATCGAACCCAGTAGTACACCTGATTCTAATCTTCGGTGGAACATTGGCACTTATTGAGTTTGTTCATACAAAAGCACATTTTCATTACGAAGTTGATGTTCACGGTTACGTGAAACAATACTGTGCTAAGAATGACTGCTCACAATTTGTTGATGACTGGTAGCATATATAATGTACAACTGAAGAGACCCTCGGGTCTCTTTTTTTTATGGAGTTTTTTTAATGAATCACTATGTGAACTGTGCTCCAAGGGGGAGCACTGACTATGAATCGATCACACTAGATGTCGCTTCCCAAAATGTCGATGAGGTGCTACAATACGCTAGGACCCTTGCCGATGAACATAACGTGAGTGCAAGAAGAGCATTCGCAGACATCGTTCGTGGTGTTTACAATAACCTAACAGAAAATTATGACCGTAAAAATCGTAAGAATGATCAACGGAGAAGACGTAATCGCTGATGTGCAAGAAGCGTATCCTGAGAAAGATTCTTACTCTCCTATTGGATATTTTATGAAGGATCCCTATCAGGTAAACCTGCACGCTGCAGCAGAAATGCTATTCGAAGGGACACAGGAGACACCACAAAAGATCAACGATCTAAACTTGGAACTATTCCCTTGGATCCCATTGTCTTCGAATAATGCTACACTAGTAGTATTGAGCAACGTCGCTACAATCTACAATCCACACCCTGAGGTGGAATCAAAATGGAAAACTTGTATCAAAGGTAATGACACCACTAAAGATAATCCTTCTTAAGGATCATACGCACCTAATGGGTGCAGTCACAGAACTAGATGAGGAACCCTCTTACCTTATCTCTGACTGTATGAAAATCGAAGAAGGAGAATACAAGAGGTATCCCTTCTACACGAACCAACGTGACATCTTCTTGACTTCTGACGTGGTTTTGACTATAGTTGAACCGTCTGAAGAGACCGTAACCAACTACAAGAAGGCACTTTGAGTTCAGTCTATACAAACGTAACACTGCTAGGTGATGCTATCCTCTGTCGTGGATATGAGGATGGTGTCCCTATTTCCTATAAGGAGATCATCAAACCTACACTCTATGTTCCATCACCGAAAGGTAAGTGGAAGACTCTTGATGGCGAGAAGATGGCACCTGTCAAACAAGACGGTGCTAAACGTGCTCGTGAGTTCATCGAGAAGTACAAAGGTGTTGAAGGGTTTGAGGTGCACGGTTACGAGAGATTTGTATATCAATGGATCTCAGAGAAATACCCTCACGATATGAGGGCAAACCTAGAACAGATGAAGATCTATACGATTGACATCGAGGTTGCCTGTGAGAACGGTTTCCCTGACACTGAAGCGTGTCAAGAAGAGATGCTGCTGATCACTATTAAAGATCTTAGTAGTGGCAAGTACATCACTTGGGGTACACGTGAGGCAAAGATTGACACAGAGTATCGTGTCTTCTTTACTGAACAGGAGATGTTGTCTAACTTCCACACTTGGTGGGTAGAGAACACTCCAGATGTGGTGACTGGTTGGAACTGTAATCTGTACGACATCCCCTATATCTGTCGTCGTATTGAACGTGTGCTAGGTGAGAAGTGGCAGAAATCACTATCACCTTGGAACAAGGTCAATATGCGTGAGGTATTCATCAAGGGACGTAAGAATCTTTCTTACAATATCCTTGGAGTTAGCATTCTGGATTACCTTGATCTATACCGTAAGTTTACATATACCAATCAGGAATCATATCGTCTTGACCACATTGCGTTTGTCGAACTAGATGAACGTAAGTTAGATCATAGCGAGTTTGAAAACTTCAAAGCGTTCTATACTGAGGACTGGCAGAAGTTTGTTGAATACAACATCCACGACGTTGAACTAGTAGATCGTCTTGAGCACAAGATGAAACTACTAGAACTCGCTGTGGTTATGGCATACGATGCCAAGGTAAACTTCGAGGATGTTTACTCTCAGGTTCGTATGTGGGATACACTCATCTACAACTATCTGAAGGAGCGTAAAATCTGTGTCCCTCCAAGACAAGAGAGCAACAAGAACGATAAGTACGCAGGAGCATACGTCAAAGAACCTGTACCAGGTCTATACGATTGGGTGGTTTCGTTTGACCTTAACTCTCTGTATCCTCATCTCATTATGCAGTATAATATTTCGCCTGAGACCCTCCTCGACAAGCGTCACCCCACCGCCTCTGTTGATGGATTGCTCAATCAAGAAGTATCCATCGGGAGTGGAGATTACTGTGTGTGT